>Ga0182027_10000507_pt1 | contig 67893 bp, 42 predicted proteins | sample 712E1DmetaG_FD_121300 | JGI IMG/M metagenome (GOLD analysis project Ga0182027, IMG submission 121300) | Permafrost microbial communities from Stordalen Mire, Sweden - 712E1D metaG (Illumina Assembly) | ecosystem: Environmental > Terrestrial > Soil > Wetlands > Permafrost | place: Sweden...
CTACCTCCAGGCGCTGCAAAAGAACGGCAGCCCGTTGCACCAAACCTTGAAAACCCAACCCGCTCCTTCCTGTGAATAACTTTCAAAAAATCCTTGACGGACCAACTCAGAACTCTCCCCGAGCCAAGCCAAGGCCGCTAGGGCGGGGAGGGGGTGATTGCGCGGTAGAAACGCTGGGGAAAATGGCCCGCGTTGGAATCCATGAGCTGGACCGCGCCGAAAGCGGAAGGGTTGGTGAAAATGGGAAGCCACAGGACCAAGTTGGTCGAGGCATCAATCTCCACCGCCCCCTGGCCAGTCAACCCTGTCAAGGAGAATAGGAATTGCCCGTTGGTCAAGCGAACGCTTCCCGGACCGGAGAGAAATGACACGGGCACCCCGGTCACGCCCAGCAGAGCGACGGAACTAGTGATCGCCCCGTAAGAATTGGTCACGACTACTTGGTAGGGGCCGGCATTGGAAGGCTGGACATTGGCAACGGCAAGGGCGGAGGTTGTGGCGCCCGGCAAATTGGTGTTGTTGAACTGCCAGTGATAAACGAGGGTCGGGGCGCCGGTGGCGCCCACCGTGAAAAGCGCATTGCCTCCCAGAGCCACCGATTGGTTCGCCGGCTGCGCCACGAGGTGCGGCGCGGTAGCCCTGATCAAGAGGTTGTTGTAATCCCAACTGCCGGCACCCGTAAGCGCGGCCACAATGCCAATGCCGGTGATCGGGCCGGACAAATTGGCCGACGCTCTTTGACCCAGGGTAATGGAACTGGCGCCGATTGTCAGATTGGTCCAATTGGACGCGATGGGATTGTACACCAAACTGGTCAGCGAATAATTAGCGCTGGCAGTGCTTTCGACATAGGCGGTCATTGGGGTGGTTGACACATACCATGCCCCTCCGACCTGAACGGCAAAATAGGAAGAGACATTGGTTCCCCGGTAACTCTGCTGGGTCTCCACGGAGAACGTCAGGTTAGAATAAAGGGCAGGATCAATACTGGTGAAGGCAGAGTCGCCAGCGGTTCCGCTGCCGGCTCCGTTGGTGGTGTAAAGAATCCCACTTCCCGAGGCGCCGCCATAGAAATAAGCCGCCGAGGAGGGCAAAGACTGACCGGCATTAACGTCCACCGAATTGGCCGCGTAGTATATGCCAGCACTAGGCGCCCCTGATGATGGAAGAACTTGACTCCAGCCGACTTGGGCCAAAGTCAACGAGGCCCCTGCTCCCGCCACCGCGCCAAAATCTTCTTGATACAGGTTCGCGGGCTGCGCGGGCGTGAGCACGGTCAAATCGCCCCCTGAATTGGTCCCGGCGTAATTCGCCACGACCTCCCGGAAGTGATAGGTTGTGGAAGGAGAGAGGTTGGCGACGGTCGCCGCCACAGCCTGAGCGAGGTAGTTGGCGGCCAGGGTGTTGGTCGCCGTAAAGCCGCCGTAACTGGCGGTGGGTCCCCATTGGAACCAGGCTGTGGAGGGCGCGCCGTTGGCATAGGCTTGACCGTTCAAAGTGGCGCTGTTGGCCGTGGTGCTGGAGGCGGCCAAAGTCATCGCCAGCGGCGGACCGGCGGTCAAAGGAGAGGCGATGGAGACTTCGGCGTTGAGAGACGGCAAGAGGTTGTCCCCAGCGTCCCAAAACGAGGCGGTATTGAAACCGGCTTCGTTCAGGCCCGACACCGCCTGGTACTCTCCTCCCCAATAGAAGACGCCGGCGGCAAGTCCATTGGGCACACTGTTTATGATCTGACCCTCGGCCACGAGGAAACTGACCTGGCCGATGACGGTGGGAGGATAGCCAAGAAGGTCAGGTATCCAGGCGGAAGGACAGGTGTTGGTCCAGGGAAAAGCAGTCTCCGCGACAATGATGGGTTTGGCAAAATAGTTGGCGGCGTTGGTCAGGCAGGCGCTCAAGGCGGACAAGGAGCCTTGGTAAAAGGGGTAATAACTCTCACCAATGATGTCAAAAGGAACTCCCTGCGCGATCAGATTGTTAAAATAGTTCGAGGTGGTGTTCCAATCTCCGCCGCGGTCAATATGAACCACGATCTTGGGCATGGGTTTGCCGGCGGCGCTGGCAGCGTCGGAGATTCCCTGTTCGGCCGATTTCATCAATTGGCCAAGCTGGTTCCATTGAGTGCCGCCATTTGCGTTGGGGTTGACCTGGCCGAGGGGCCACAACATGCCATAAGTGACTTCATTCCCCACCTGGACGTAATCCGGCATGGCTCCTTCGGCAGCGAAGGCGGCGATGGAGTTGCTGTTGTAGGAGCGCATCTGCTGGACGAGTTGGGAAAAGGTGAGGTTGGTCCAGGCGGCGGGCATGGTTTGATGGCCGGGGTCAGCCCAGGTGTCCGAGTAATGAAAATCGAGCGAGAAGAGCAGGCCGGCATTTTTGACGCGGAGCGCCAGCGGGAGGTTGTAGGAGAGGTTGTTGGTGTAGTTGTAAGGGTCTGCGGCGGCCTGGGCGGCGCTGCTGGTAAAAATCCGCAGCCGGACGCAGTTGAGGCCATGGCGCTTGAGGATTGCCAAAGCATCCTGGGTCTGTCCGTCATCTTTATAGACAACCCCCAGCGATTCAAAAAAGGCCAGATGGGAGAAATCCGCCGCGGCCAGAAAAGGATCGGTCGCCGAAGCCCGGCCCGCAAGGAGCACGGCAGCAACGGCAGAGAGAACCGCAAACTTCAAACCCGGGCGTGTGGTCATGGTGATGCCAAATGAAAATAAGCCCTCACCTCTCCACCGTCACCTCATACCAGGGCGTGACGATCTGGCCGACGGCCAACTCCCATTTGGCTCCGGTATGTTTGGCGATGATCGGATCGCCGAAGGGATGACCGGAGCCGTCCAAGGCTCTGGCGGAGACGCGCCTGGCATGGGCGAGATCGCGGAGAGTGATGGCGCCGGTGACCGGTTCGATCAAGGTGGGCGATTTTCCGCCATCGTCGGTGCGTGATTTCGCGGCGTTCCAGACGAGGCCGGAGTTCTCAACCCGGGAGCCGGTGGTGAGGAGCATGCGGCTGGTTTTGGCAATGGGCCTGGCATCGAGGGAATTGAGGACGATGGCGCAGAAATCATTGGAAACATCGGCGGAAAGATTGCGCACGCTTTTGCGGTTGGCCTTGACGTATCCGACCAAGCCTTGGGAACGCGGGCTGTCAATGGTGACCAGACCCGTTTCATTGGAAGTGGCGAGCCAAACCAATTGGCCGGTGTCGCTCCGGTAAGGGCTGGCAAGGTCCGCCTTGACGGGGGCGGCCGGTTTTCCATGGAGAGATGCGATGCGCGAGCCATGCAGCAGTGGGACCGACATTGGGAAACCCGGAGTGAAGTAGGGCCGGTTGGCGCCGGCCAGCAGTCTGCTGTCGGCCACCTGTTCCCAGGAGTAGGAACGGGCGAGGGTGTGCCTGGCATGCCTGAGATCGCCGCGCAGGAACATCAAGGCGCCGGCGGCCATCTGGGTCATCTTGACAGGATCGAGCGAGATGTCGAACGGCTCGCTCAACACCGGTTTCCAGTCGGGGCTTCGTTTCGGCTCGAAGGTGTACCAGACGATGGCGTCCCAATCCTGGAAGCCGCCGTAGGCGGCGAGAATCGGGATCCCCTCGCAGGAAAACTGGTTGGGGAAGGGATTGTTGACCTCGCTGACGGTGTATGGCTTGCGTGCCATGGCCGTTCGGGAAAGTTCGGCGACGGTGGAGTTGAAGGGATCATTGACCATGGGAGCGTGGTGGTAGAGCCGGTCGCCCGGATGTTGCCAGTAAGTGTGGCCATCCATGATGTCCAATTGCTGCGCGTCGGCCTCAAGCCCGTAGCCGCTGCCGGAATGACTGTGGTCGGCGGTGGCGATGAGCGGGCATTTCACGCCGAGGGATTGGCGCAGATAGGCGCTCATGTCCTTGAAAAAGCCGGCTTCCAGATCGGAGAAAAAGCGGCACTCGGTGTAATAGCGGTCCTTGGCGGCGGTCCGCAACGCCGGACCTTTGAGGCGCGGCACCGGGTCGTTAGTTCCCACACCCGCCATCTGGCGGAACTCCGCCAGCTTGGCGGCGCTGACGTTCTTGACAAGCCAGGCGTTGAACAAATCGGTCAGTTCCTGGTCGTAGGCGTTGTTGGCGCTCCAGCCGATGTAGATGGCGTCCTCGTTGACAATCTCGACGATGGCAATGCCTGGATCGTCCACATACGCCTTCTTGGTGTAGGGGTTGACGTGGGTGAGCAACTGGCGCGCGTAGTCCTTCTCCAGCTCGATCAGCCGCGGATCGAATAGCAGCGGCCCCTTGCCTTCGCGCGTCGCCGGAACCTTGTCGCCGGGCTTGAAGGCGCGGCCCACGTTGAGGTTGAAATCCACGTAAATCCCGCGCTTCATGACCTCGGCCAGAAAGTAATCTTCGTTGTCCAGTTGGGAGAGATCGAAATGCTGGCTGTCGTCGCGGGCGCCGTCGAGCAATCCGCGCGGCGCGTCCAAGTCGAGGAATTGGAGGCGGACGATGTTGGCGCCGGATCGCGCCAGGGCTGAGGCCCATATCGCGGCGTCCTCTTTGGGGGGAATTTCAACGGAGCCGCGGCTCCATTCGGTGATGTTGAACCCCCAGAGGCGGAGCGGTTTGCCGTGGCCGGTGACCAGGTGCGCCCCCTTGGCGCGAAGGAACCCATCTTTGCCGGCGGGAGCGTCAAGCAAAAAGGAAAGGTCAATGAGCGAATCCGCCGCGAGGCGGTGATCCATGAGGAAGGGCTTGAGTTCAATTCCCGGCGTGCCAAAGGGGGTGGTCGGGCCGGCGGGTTGCGGGCCGCGGCCAAATCCGCCGCCGCGCGCGCCTCTGGCTGCGGCAATGGAATTGGTGGCCGGAGCATTGGTTTGGGTGGAGTTGGTAGTGGGAGTGGCGCGGTCCGGCGTGGATTGCTGGGCGGGGAGATCCGCCGCCGGAATCAACGCCAGGGCCGCAATCAATCCAGCGACGGACAGGTGAATCTTTCTTTTTGTCAGCATTGTATTGCCCCGATCATACGCTGGGGCGAGCGATTGTCACCCCCTCCATTTGCGAGGTAATGTCGTTTCCCGCGACCTGCATTTTTATACACAGAGTCGTAAGTAGTTGCGCATGGCGGGAGAGAGCGGCGGAGGTCCGCCGCAGTCCAAAACGCTGGCGCGAATCTTGGCGGCGCCTGCAAAGCGCGAAGCGTTTTGGAGAGCATTGGCCAGCCCGCAGGGTCAATCCGACTTGGCGGAAAGGAATTTGAGGGCGGCCTCGGTGCGGGAGCGGACGTGGAGCTTGTGATAAACATGGCGCAGATGCCAGCGCACGGTGCCGTCGGTCAGGCCGACGCGATCGGCAATCTGCTTGTTGGGAAACCCCCCGGCGACCAGTTCCAGGATTTCGCGCTCGCGCGGAGAAAGGCCCTCGACTTCGGCGGCGGCGGTGACGGGCTCCTGAAAGGAAACGATGACCTTGCGGGCGATTTCGCGGGACATGGGCGCGCCGCCCTGGCGGACCTCGCGGATGGCGGCAAGGAGTTCCTCCGGGGTGCAACGCTTCAAGAGGTAGCCGCAGGCGCCCGCGCGCAAGGCCTTAAAAATGCGTTCGGTGTCCTCATAAACGGTGACCATGATGATCTGGACGGAGGGGAGGAGCTGTTTGAGCTGGGCGGTGCATTCGATGCCTGAAATATCGGGCAGTTGAATGTCCATGAGGACGATTTCGGGCTGATGCTTTGGAATGCCGCGGAGGGCTTCCTCCGCCGTGGCACAAGCGAAGACGCATTCGTATTCGGAATCGGACTGGACAAATTCGATGAGGCTTTCGCGGATGACTTTGTTGTCTTCGACGATGGCAATTCTGGTCATAATTTTTCAACGGGAGGGCAGGTCGAAGCGCACGGTGGTGCCCTCGCCGGCTTTGCTGTTGACTTCAAAGCGGCCGCCCAGTTTTTCGAGACGCGCGCGCATGCTGGCGACGCCGTCCATTTCGTCGGTGGGGCGGCCCTCGAAGCCCCGGCCGTTATCGGCGATGGTCAGGCGGATGCGTCCTTCCTGCACCTGGATGCCGAGGCGGACTTCGGAGGCGCCGGAATGGCGGACAACATTGGTCAGGGCTTCCTTGAAAGCGAGGAATAATTGGTGGCGATGGCTGGAGTCCAGAGCCAGATCCGCCGGCCCCAACGGGCCTTCGAGGCGCCAGGAGACGTTGGCCAGCCCCAGGAAGCGATCGGCGTAAAGGGAAAAATAGCTGATCATGGAGGCGAGGGAGTCATGGGTGGGATTCATGGCCCAGACGATTTCGTCGAGGGCGGTGACCATCTGGCGGGCTTTGCCGGCCATCTCCTCCAGATAACGGCCGCGTTTTTCCAGGGGGGCGGAGGCGGATTGTGCCCTGACCCCCAACATGGTGATTTCGGTCAGGCCGGAGCCGAGTTCGTCGTGGAGGTCCTGGGCGATGCGGGCGCGTTCGTGTTCCAGGACGTGCTGCTGCTGGACCCGCTGGCGTTCGCGGATCTGGATTTCAAGTTCCGCGGTGCGCTGCTCGACTTTTCGGCGGAGCTGGGTGATCCAGAGCACGGTGACAGCCAGGACGCAAGCCAAGGCGCCCAAAATGACCAGCAGCCTTTGCAGCGTCCACCAAGGCGGGCGGGCGATCACGGCGACGTCGGAGGGGGCGTTGAGGAGCAACTCAAAGGAAGCGACGTCCTGGCTCGCGGCCCGGCTGGCTCCCAAGCTGGCGTAGGTTCCGGTCAAATCCAACTGGCTGCCGACGGGAATGGCGCGGATCGTCTCCTCCTTGCCGGGGAGCCAGGCCAAAAAGGTGCGCAGGCCAACCCGCATCTCCAGAGCTTGTTCGGCCGGGGTATTCCTTTGGCTGACCAACAAAGCTTTCACCGCCACCCGGGTTGAATCCAAGTCGGTGCGCATCAAATCGTCCGGGCTGAGGGCTCTGGGTTTGGGGAGGGCGGCGTGGCCGGTCTTGCGCACGACCGCCTCGCGCAGAACGGGGGAAGCGCTGCTCAATTCCGGGAACCCCACCACCTCCACCAAGTCGCCGGCTTGGAGGCCGGAGGGATGCTTTGGGATGAAGCGCACGCCGTTATTGCGGTCCATCATGAAACATTCCGACTCGCGGAGGTGAATGATCTGGCCGGAAATTTTCACGCGTTGAAAGACGCCGGCCTGGGGGTCGAAGAGAAGCAGTTCGGCCGCCGTCTTTCGGGGAGTGGAAAACAGATCCGCCGGGGCCGGCTGGTCCACCGTGACGTCGGCGCCTTTAATGCGAATCTCGCCGACTTTGACCCGGTGGGTGACATAATCCCAAGTGGCAAACAGACATCCCCGCACGCGGATCAAAGCATCCTCATAGCGGTCCAGGTCTTGGGATTTGAGGCCGGTGACACGAAGATCGCATTTGATCCTGACATCCGGGGTGAGGAGAATCACGCCATCGGCCTCCACCGCGGTCAGGATGCCCTGGATTTCAACAAATTGGGCGTCCAGACTTCCGTTCATCAATTGATCCCGTGTGGGATGGACCGGTTCGGGCAGGTCCCCGGCGCCAAGGCTGCGCACGCGCCGCGCATTGACGACCGGAGCAAACAAGCTGGGATCGGTCACGCCCTCGACTTCGAGGAACTCGCCAATCCGCGGGGGGTCCGAACGGCTGTCGGAGAAATCAATGACATAAATGCCGCGGGTGGAATCCTGAAGGGTGAAGGCCTGATGCTCCGGGAGAACCGAGGTGATGACGCCGCGGATTTTGACCGGGAATCCGCGCTGGGCATCCTCGCGCTTCAAGCCCTGGATTTCGGCGGCGCTGACCAGCAGGGGAAGCCCCGCCGCGTTGGTGTCCTTGTTTTCGGCCAGGGCCGAGGGCGGTTCCAGCAGGGTAATTTCATGGCCGTCGGGGACTAATAAAACTCCGAGCACATGCTGGCCGTCAATCGTGTCGGCGCTCTGGCAAAACCCCATGGCGCGAATGCGGCGATTCAAAAGAAGGGCGGGGGAAAGGCCGGAGGGATTGGCAATCTCCGCGCTCATGCGGCCGGCTCCGGCGCTCAGTTCCAGCTTCAAAGCGTCGGGTTTCTCGCTTGCGAACGTCACCTTCCCCGCCACTTCCACCCATTGGCCATCCTCGCCGTCCCGCAAAGTTTGACCAATCGCCGAGGGCTGGGGTTTGGGGAACACGGCCCGTCCGATCACTTGCAGAGAGAGCGAGGGTTGGCCGACGAACAAACGGCTGCCGTCATCGGATGTCGTATAGAAAGTGTAAAGGCCGTCCCGGGGAACCTCCAGAAAGCCGGTGAAACAGACCCCCACATGCTCCGGCCGGGCCATGACGCGCAGATCAAAGCCGTCCACCGTGCCGCTTTTGAGCGCGGTCAAGGGATTAAAATCAGGCAGCACTTGGGCCGGGGCCTCGGCACATCGGAAATCAAGGCCGCTGACCCGGTTGCTGGCGCCGGCGGTTGCGCCGGCAGGAAGGCGGAAGAGAGCGAAGGCGGGGATTTCCCGCCGGGGCAGGCCCGGTCCCTGGTACTCCACCTTCAATCCAAAATTCCCGGTCTCGTTGAACCACTCGAGGCGAATTGGATTAAGCCCGGCCTTTAAAAAAACCGCGCCGGATTTCTCAACCATGCCATGCACGCCGTCATTGTCCACGACTGGCCCTTTGGCTCCGATCCTGAAACCGGCGCCCGTTGGCGTGATCGTGCCGTTTCCCTCCAAGCGGACTCTTTGTCCCGGTTCCACCGGCTGGCCGTGCAAATCCATTTCCAGTTCCCCGGCGCCGGAGTCATCCTTCAAAACCAACACTCCCCGCGCCGGATTGGCCCACCAAACGTCCCCTTCCAGGCGAATGGAGTAGGAGGCGTCCGGGGTCTGGGAAGCCAGCAGGCGGATTTGGCGGACGGTGGTAACTTCCGCTGAAGACGGACTGTCGGAAGACTGGACGGCGCGCGCGCATGGCGCACTGAGCGCCGCGCCCAGGGTCAAGGCGCAAGCAACCACCCCCCGCCAAGTCCGGCTCAAAGAGATTGCGCGCATGGAGAGAAGGTATCCTTTGGAATTTGCCTTTGCATCACGAAATTATGCGTCTCCATTCGGGATGCCGTTCCGGAGGCTGGCGCCCCCTTGAAAGATTCATTCATGGCAACGCCGGTTCGGCCGCGGCCGGGGTTTGCGCCTCCAACTCAATGCTTGACTCCTTGAGTCCGGCGGCGCGGGCGGTCAGGCGGATGGGGCCGGGCTGACGGGTGGCCTGGAGGATGGCAAGACAAAGGCCGTGGAAGGCGAGGCGTTGCGCGGCCTTGTAGTCTTCGTGACTGGCGGGGTTGCCGTTGTCCACGCCGATGAGCGAGGCCGGGCCTTGCAGGTCGAAGGACACCAGATTGGTCGCGCCCGGTACGGTGTCGCCCCGGGCGTCCACAATTTTGACGGTGAGAAGGGCGACGTCGCGGGCGTCGGCGGCCAGGCTGGGGCGGTCGGAGGTGAGGAGCACCGCCGAGGGATCGCCGGTGGTGTGAACTTCCTGGACGCACACCTGCCGGCCGAACTTGTAGCCGACCGCTTTGAGTGTTCCCGGCTCGTAAGGAACATCCCAGCTCAAATGAAGATCGGCGGTGGCGCCAGTGGGTTGCTCCGGTCTGGCGTAGGAGTTCCATCCGCCCGCAGTGCCCTGGCGCGGAAATTCCAACGACTTGACGCCGAAACTTTTGTCATTCAAAAACAGTTCGACGGTGTCGCAACTGGTGTAACAAACCACCGGAATCACCCGGCCTTCCCGGCCCGTCCAGTTCCAATGGGGAAAGAGGTGCAGCATCAAATTGGTGGTCCATTGGCTTTGGTAGAAGTAGTAGTTGTCTTTGGGAAAGCCGCAAGTGTTAAGCATGCCGCTGCCGGCGAGTTTGGCGGGCCAGCGCGACTCGCCCAAGTAATCAATGCCAGTCCAGCCGAAGTCGCCGATGACGTAATCGTGGACTCGAATAAACTTCCAGAGTTGCTCGGCGCGGATGATGGACAGGAGGTATCCGGGCGGACGGGAGGCGCCGGGGGAATAATCGCCCCGGCTGCCGACGACGGCGCTTTCCGTGCCGATGACCTTGCGTTGGGGGAAGGCATGGCGGTCGTCGTCGTAGAATGTCTCGCGCCGTGTTCCCCAGCGGTCCACGTAATTATAGCCCACGACATCCAGGAGATGGAGGAATGCCGGCGTCGCGCTGGCCTTGTCGGTGTAAACATTGTCACACGCGGCCGTGACGGGCCGGGTGGGGTCCTCGCGATGGCAAGTCTCCACCAGCGGGCGGAGGATGTTCGCGCCGTCGGGATGGGTTTGTTCGGGGATTTCGTTGCCCACACTCCAAAGAACGATGCTGGGGTGATTGCGGTCGCGGTGGAGCATGTCGGTGAGATCACGCTGGGACCACTGATCGAAATAGTTCGCATAACCCTGACGCACTTTCGGGCTTTTCCACTCGTCAAATGACTCGTCCATGACGAGGAATCCCAGCCGGTCGCAGAGGTCGAGTAATTCGGGCGCCGGAGGATTGTGGCTCATGCGAATCGCATTGCAGCCCATGTCCTTCAATGCCTGCAAACGCCGCTCCCAAACGCCGATGGGCACCGCGGCCCCCACCGCGCCGGCATCGTGATGCAGACACATGCCCCGCATTTTTACCTGCCGGCCGTTGAGGAGAAAACCTTGGTTGACATCATAGGCAATGTCTCGAATGCCGAACGGGGTGGTGAAATCGTCGGCCACCTGGCCGGCCGATTTGACTGCGCTGCGAACGGAGTAAAGGTTGGGGGAGTCGGGCGACCAAAGAGCCGGCTGGGCAACGGCAAAGGTCTGATCTGATTCATGGCTGGCGCCGGCGGCAAGGGTCTGGCTTGTTTCCCCGCCGGCCACGAGGACGCCTTGGGCGTTCCAGATTTGGGTGAGCAGCGTCAGGTGGCGCCGGGCGGACGAATCGTTTTGAACTCGAGTTCGAATGCGCACGGTGGCGGAGGCGGCGGAAATTTTCGGCGTGGTGACATAAGTTCCCCAATGCGAGATATGGAGGGGGTCGGTGACCGTGACCCACATGTGCCGGTAAATGCCGGAGCCGGAATACCAGCGGCTGTTGGGCTGGCGGGAGTTGTCCACGCGGACAGAGAGAAGGTTTGTCCGGCCGAATTGCAGATAGGGCGTGAGGTTGTATTGGAAACTGATGTAGCCGAAGGGCCGGTGGCCCAGAAGGCGGCCGTTGAGCCAGACATCGCTGTTCATATAGACCCCGTCGAAATCCACGAACACATTTTTTCCGCGCCAGGCTTCCGGCGCGGGGAACGCCCGGCGATACCAACCAATCCCGGTCGGCAGGGAACCGCCGCTGCCGCCGGTTGGGTCGGACGGCGTGTAAGGCCCTTCGATGCTCCAGTCGTGGGGCAGATCCAATTTGCGCCAGGCGGCGTCATCGAAGACGGCTTGCTCCGCGCCCGGGGCGTCTGCTTTGGTGAATCTCCAGCCGAAATCGGCGGTGAGATGCTGACGCGGTTGATCGGCCGCCGTGAGCGCAGAGGCGGCGCCAAAAAGAGCGGCCAGGAGACAGGGACGAAATCCCCCAAGCGGGAGAGAGCGGGGAAGGATGGAGTTGCGCGGGTGGATTGTTTTTCCTACGGGTTGAATGTTTTTACGGGGGTGGCAGCGAGCGCGGGCTGGAGACCCAGGACGTTCATCGCGGGCAGCGGGTTGCCTTTGGCGTCGAAAAGGGAATTGGGGTCGGGTCTGCCGCCCTGGCCGGGGGCGTTGGGAATATAAGTGGCCTCGGGACGCCAGTAATTGACGCCGATGCCGCAGCCTTCGGGCGCTTCTTTGACGGTTTTGATGAGATCGGCCAGGAATTGTTTTTGTCCTTCGGGTGTCATCGGCCAAATCATGTTTTTGGCCGCGGCGGGGGAGGGGCGGGTGTCGCGGGACGGATAGGCGGTTTCAACCACCATGACGTCTTTGTGATAGTGGGCGATGGTCTGGCGCAGGTTGTCGCGGAGGTTTTCCATGGTGCCGTGCCAGTTGGGGTAATAGCTTTGGCCGATGACATCGAAGTCCACTCCGGCGCTGGTGAGGTGGTCAAAATACCACTGGGTAACCGGCCAGTCGCCTCCGCAATCAATATGAACGAGAATGCGGACATGATCGGCGGGGGTGGTGGCGGAGCGGACGCCGGCGGAGGCGGCCTTGAGGACGCGGAGGAGACGGGCCCACTGTTTGGCATCATCGTAAGGCTCGGGCGGGGCGATGACGGTGACATCGCCGCCGAAGACCTTGACGGTGGAGAGGGGGACCTTGACCTGGGCATCGGGCCAAAGGAGGCCGCCTGTGATCTCGTTGCCAATCTGCACAAAATCCGGGGTGGCGCCGGCGTCCTTGAGGGTTTTGATCACGCCGGCGGTGTAAGATTGGGTTTGTTGGACCAGGGCGTCAAAATCCAGTTTGGCCCAGGCGGCGGGCTTGTTTTGTTTTTGCGGGTCGGCCCACCAGTCGGAGTAATGGAAATCGAGCATAAAAGTCGCGCCGGCGTCCTTGATCCTTTTGGCCAGTTTAGTCGTGTATTCCAGGCCGTTGTCGCCGTTGCGCGGGTCCACCCAGATCCGCAGGCGGAAGCAGGTCCAGCCATTTTTCATGAAAATGGCGAGGGGGTCGCCCGGCTTGTCGCCATCCATATAGACTCCGCCCTGCCGCTCCACTTGGGCGAGGGTGGAGATGTCCGCGCCGAGGTAAAAGGGCGATGGCTTGGGAAGGGAGGAAGAGGTGGTGGCAGTGTCACTGGCGCATCCGGCGAGCAGAAGCGCCGCCAGGACGGCTAAAATCGAGGCGCAAAACTGCGCGGAGCTTGAGGATGGGTTTTGACCATTTGAGCGGGTTTTATCAGGCATGGGTTCATGGTGTCAAGGAACGGGCGTTCTGCCAAGCCTCACAAATGCACGGGTTTTATTGAGTTTGGACCAGTGGGGGTGTTTCCGCTTTTTAGGAGGGCTGGCGCAGAACCATACCTTTGTGAGGCTAGGCAAAGCGGGAAAATAAGCCAAAATAAGCCAAAATAAGCCAAAATAAGTCGAAATAAGCCGAAATAAGCCAATGCAAGCCGTTGGGACGGTGTCGTCGTGACGGGGCAAAGGTGGAAATAGGGCAAAACAAGGCAAAACAAGGCAAAATGGGGCGGAAATGGACGAGAGAGGAAACCTGAATAGTTGATCTGGCATCACCGATGCTTATGTGGAAACGAAGAAATGCTTCTGGATGGCGGCGGGGGTTCACGCTGATAGAACTGCTGGTGGTCATTGCGATCATCGCCATTCTGGCGGCGCTGCTGCTGCCGACGCTGGCCAAGGCGAAGCTGGCGGCGAGGACGACGCAATGCAAGTCAAACCTGCACCAGTGGATCGTAGCGTTTACGATGTATTCCAGTGATAACCATGACAACTTTCCGCCGGGCTGGGACAACCCGGACGGGACGTTTAACTCGAACGGGGTGTGGATGGCGGCCTGTCAGCCTTATTACAGCAGCACCAATATCTGTCTGTGCCCAGCCGCCAACATATTGCGGAGTTCGCTTCCGGCGTCCGAGCAGCTTTCCACTTCGATGGATGCCACGTTCTGGTCTTGGGGAGCGATGGGTGTGAACGGGTATCCGGTTGAGCCCTTCGGTCACGTGGGGGAGATGGGCAGTTACGGGTTCAACGGGGATCTGTATGGCAGGAAAATGTCAGGGGCAGGCCCGCTGCATATCTCGCCGGTATTTGGCGATTCCATCTGGGATGGAACCACTTGCGCTCCGACAGATCCGGCGCCCTCGACACAAGGCGTCCAAACCGCCAACGGCCTGGACGAATTTGCGCTGGCCAGGCATCCCGGAGGGAAGCCGGAGAATATGGCGTTCCTGGATTCGTCGGTCCAACCGGTCGGGTTAAAGCAGTTATGGTCGTTGAATTGGTATCCTGGGTGGGTGAGCAGTCCTCCGGCCCGCTGGCCGCAATGGATGAACAAATATCAGTAGCAGCGATCGGTGTCGTTGCTTGTGAGAAACGCATTAGAAAAAATCCAACCAAATTATGAAAAAAACACTGTCACTTATGGTCCTGTTTGGCGGTTTGACGCTGGCGTCGGCCGGAACCACCAACATCTACGTGGAAGACTGGGGTTCGGTCGCCGGGGGCAACACATTCGCCAAGGTTGGTTGGTCCTATACCATGCCTGCTGGCAGTCCTCAGAATGGCGGCGGCGGCCCGTATGAGGGCATCTTCGCTGCCACGGGCGCGAACGACCCCGGCAGCGGCTTGTCATTGCCCGCGAACACGGTTTATTTCGAGGACATGCCGGTGGGTTTCGGAATGTTTTACACGGGGGACTGGGCCGGGACCGGCACGGGGGGCGATTCGGCCTTCACGGATATAGACCCGACGCAGTACACCAACCTGACATTTTCCATGGAACTGAACGGCTCTTACGCCACCAACTATTTTGCCATTCAGCAGGGAGGGACGTGGTATGTGTCAGCCACCAAGCTGGCGAGCTACTCTGGCGCTTACCTGACCTTTGGGAACGTGAGCACGCCTTATACCAACCTGGCGTCGGCTTGGAACACCCTGATCTGGAACTCCTCCGGCGTGAGCATCGGTTCGACGCCGTCGGGAAATCTGTCGGGTCTGATCACCGCTATTGGTGTTGTGGTCTCCGCCGAATACAGTGGTTTCAATTACAACCAGTTGGTGATTTCAGCTTATGTTCCACCCGTGGTCGCCACCCCGCCGCCGGTGGTGCTCTATTCCGAAGACTGGGGCGCCGCCTACGGGTCGGCCAGCGGGAACACCGCGGCCACGACCCTTGCCCAGGTTGGCTGGAATGGGATTGCCATAGCCTACACCGGGATCTACGGCGCGACCGCCGGGAGTATGGACGTGACGACGGGTGTGACGGTGTCCAATCGCGCGATGTATATGTCCATGTCCGCACCCAGTTCCGTGGGAATTGTCTATACGACCGACGCCAGCGGCAGCGGCACTCCCCCGCAAGGCGACTCTGCGTTTAGCGATATTGATCCAAGCCTTTACCCGGAGGGCTTGACTTTTAACTTGGATTCCCAGCAGAGCGACGCCCCCGTCTGGCCCGCCGGGTATGTGACCAACTATCTTGCGGTTCAAGTCGGGGGAGCGTGGTATGTCTCCGCCACCCCCTTCACGAACAACAGCACCGTAGGCGGGGTCGTGTGGAGCCGGAACAGCTTGCTCTATAATTCCGCCGCAGCCAATTGGAACACCCTGACCCTGGGCGCCTCCTCCGTGACTATTGGCAGTCCAGCGTCGGCTCCTCTGTCCGGTGCGATCACCGGCATTGGCATCGTGGAGGCTACGAGCGGCGCTTTTGCGAATACCGGCAGCGGATACGGAGTCAATCAAGTCAATCTTACGATTACGACGCCGACGGTCAATCCGCCTGGAAACGTTGCGCCCGTGATTGACGCCGCCGGCTTCAGCCAGACGACATTTGCAGGGGGAGCGGCCTCGTTTGCGGTGGATGCGTATGTGGGCACACCCACGTTGACTTACACCTGGACCTTTGCGCCGGCGGTTGGAGGGGCGGCGGTGACGATTGGCAATGGAGCCAACGGTTCGGGAACCGGGTCCTTTATCATCGGGGCGGCAACCAACGTGCTCACCATTTCCAATGTCAGCTCCGCCGACGCGGGAAGTTATTCAGTGGAGGTGAGCAATCTGTATGGGCAGGACTACAGCACCAACTACACGACCAATACTTTGACGGTCAATCCTCTCCCGAATGATGTATTATACGCGGAAACATTCCCGTTTGTGGGTCCCTTTGCCACTGCCGAGCCGCTGGCGAACATCGGATGGCAAGCCACCACGGCCAGGGACATTCCCAATCGTCTGGACGAAAGCGGAGCCGCCTACGCCTACGAAACGGCGGCCAAGACAACCGGCTTTTTCGCCTCAACCAACACGGACGTGGCGGGGCTGTCTGGAGTGCCCTTTCCTCACACCGGCATAAATCTGTCCAGTCACCCCATTGTGTCATTTCGCGCGACGATGGCGGCGCCGGCGAACGACGCCAACGTCACCCCGTATTTTGCGGTGCAGATGGCGGGAGGCAGTTGGTATGTGAGCACGTCGCCCATCCAGTTGGCGCCGGCCCCCTCCGACCGGACCAATAATACCTACGGGCTGCAATTCGACCCGGCCGCCAGCGGCTGGAACAACTTGACGGTCGGCAGCAGCTCGGCCATCATCGGCGCGGGCGCCGCCGGCAATCTGACGGGAAACATCACCGGGGCCGGGGTGGTCTTCGTTTTCACGGGCGCGGCATTATACAGTATTGATAGTTTGATGGTGGTGACAGATTCAACCCCGCCGGTGTTGGCGACCTTCCCCTCGGAGCCGAACGTGCCGTACCCACAGACGGTGTATTGGGGCAGCGGAGTGTCCTTTTCATTTACGCAGGCTGGGACGCTTCCTTTCACCGACAACTGGGAGTTCAACGACAACGGGGCGATCAACGGCAGCCCGAATCTGACCGATGGCGTTACGGCCACGGGGTCCATCATTAGCGGATCCCAGACGACGGAAATCACGATACAAAATGTCAGCCACGCCGACGAGGGAAGTTATGACCCGACCGTCACCAACCCCGCCGGCACAACTAATGCCGCAGCCTATTCACTCGGGGAAGCAGGCTTGACGGTGACAAGCCAGCCGGTTGGCTTGATCTACAACGAATCGTTCCCGGTTTATGCGCTGCCGTCAGGGAATATAAACCTGACCAATGTCGGCTGGACGCTGCAAGCGGACACTCCCAACCGCGTATTCAAACTCAATGGCACGACCGCGGACAACCAGTCCGGCACCTCGGCGGCTTATGCTTATGAAGGCGGGTACACCAACGCAGTCCTTTACGCTTCGACGACGAGTGATACCGGTTATTCGGGATTGCCGTTCATCGCGTTTGACCCGGCCAATTACCCGGCGAACAGCATCCAGTTTAGCACGTCGCTGGCGCAGGGCGACGCCAGTTGGACCAACGTGACCGTCTCATTTGCGGTGGAGCAGGGCGGGCAATGGTATGCCATGGCCGCGCCGTTGATTACGCAAAGCTCCACTCCCGCCATCGCGCTGCTCGCCCCAGCCAGTATAGGCGCTAATTACACGCCGGTAGGGCCGCAGACGTATAGTCCTGCGGCATCGCAGTGGCAGACACTGACCTTCGTCGGCACGCAGGGGGTGTTGCTTGGGGGAACGCCGGCGCAGAACCTGAGCGGGCCGATCACAGCGGCGGGCCTGTTGTTCCAGTATTTTGGCGCCGGCGGGAGCATCAACCTCAATTGGTTTAACATTCAAGCCGTCGGCAGCACCGGGGCCAACCTCATCGGGGGCGTCAACATCGGCCCGGTGGCGAACGGCATGGTGACACTGACCTGGGTCGGAAACCCGGCGGTCAAGCTGCAGAGCACGACGAGTTTGAGTGCTCCGAATTGGCAGGATGTGCCCAACACTCTGGGCATGCACTCGGTCAAGGTGAGTGCCGCCGGAACGCAACAGTACTTCCGGCTGACCGGCCCTGCCGCGCCTTAAAATCACTTCGCCTCAAGAGCGAGAGGCTGCAAGCGGTTCCCCCCGCTTGCAGCCTGTTTTGCATTATCGTTTTCCACGAGAAATCTGCGGGACAAAAGGACTGATTATGAACGGAGTTGACCTGCGAAAAGTCGGGCTGATGGCCTGGGTGGGCGTGGTGGCCGGGAGCATCGCAGGGGCGGAAAGCCTGAGCATCAGCATCCCCAGCCCAAAGCCTCCCGCGGCCGAAAGGTTCAACATGGGGGAGTCGCGGCGTCCAGACGGGCAGAGGCTGACGGTGGACAGCCGCAGCCTGGTGCTGGACGGAAAGCCGTGGACTCCGGTCATGGGCGAATTTCACTACGCGCGCTACCCGGAGAGGGAGTGGCGGGAAGAATTGCTGAAGATGAAGGCCGGGGGGATTGACATCGTGTCCACCTACGTTTTTTGGATTCATCACGAGGAAATTGAGGGACAATTTGATTGGTCGGGATGCCGAAATCTGCGCCACTTCATACAGACCTGCCAGGAAGTCGGGCTGAAGGCATTTGTCCGGTGCGGCCCGTGGGACCACGGGGAAGTGCGGAACGGCGGCTTCCCGGATTGGCTGCTGAAAAAAGGGTGGAAGACGCGCTGCAACGATACCAATTATCTGGACAAGACCAGAATTTTCTTTGGCGAAATCGCCAAACAGCTTGACGGGCTGTTCTGGAAAAATGGGGGACCGGTCATTGGCATCCAGTTTGAAAACGAATACAGCGGCCCCGTCGAACATTTAATGACGCTCAAACGCCTCGGGCGGGAAGCGGGCCTGGACGCGCCGATCTACACGCGCACGGGGTGGAATCAACCGTTGGGGCGGATGAGTTTCGGCGAAGTGGTTCCGCTTTATGGCGTGTATGCCGAGGGTTTTTGGGATCGCGTGCTGACGCCGATGCCGGCGGGCTACTGGAAAGGTTTTCATTTTTCCAACTTTCGCATGGATGACGCCACGTTCAGTGAGAGACCCGGCGAAGGAGGGTCATCGGACCCGCCGGACGCGCAAGAGTATCCGTATCTGACGTGCGAGATAGGGGGCGGGATGATGAATAGTTACCATCGGCGGATATTGGTGAATCCCAAGGACGCCGAGTCCACCACGCTGGTCAAGCTCGGATCGGGCAGCACGCTGCCGGGATACTACATGTATCACGGGGGCGAGAATCCCGAGGGGAAACTGACGACGTTGATGGAATCGCAAGCGACCGGGTATTGGAATGACATGCCGGTGAAAAACTACGATTTTCAAGCGCCGCTGGGCCAATATGGCCAAATCCGCCAACAATACCACCTTTTGCGGCGGCTCCATCTTTTCCTGCACGAATGGGGCGGGGGGCTGGCGGAGATGCCGGCGGCGATGCCCGAGCAGCGCCCGCGGGGCCGGGACGATTTTGAGACGTTGCGCTGGTCGGTCCGGTCGGACGGCCGGAGCGGATTCGTATTTGTGAACAACTATCAGCGCCTGAGCGAAATGCCAGTCAAGACCAATGTTCAGTTTGCCATCCGGCTGCCGGCTGGATTGCTCACCTTCCCAGCGGCCCCGGCGTCCATCCCGGCGGACAATTGTTTTTTCTGGCCTTTCCACCTGGACCTGGGACAGGGGCTGAACCTGGATTGGGCGACGGCGCAGCCGATCACGGCGGTGGAGGATGGAAATACGCGCACGATTTTCTTCGCCGCAACCCCCGGCGTGCCGCCGCAGTTCGCGTTCGCGGAAAGCGGGGCCGGGGCGGAAGCCCTCTCCGGCAAAGTGACGCGCGAAAAGGACCAATGGATCGCGCGGGAGATAACGCCCGGCAACGGCGCGGCGCTGAAATGGCGCGCGGCGGACGGCCATAAGGTCCAAATCGTGGTGCTGGATGAGGCAAGTTCCCTGGCGCTGTGGAAGGAAACGTGGCAGGGACGCGAACGGGTTTTCCTGACCCGCGCCGGCTTGGTTGTGGAGGGCAACGAGTTGCGGCTGACTTCCACCAATCGCAGCGACCTGTCGGCCGGCGTCTATCCGGCTCCCGCGGCGGTCGAATGCTCCGGCCACACGCTCAAAAGCAAGCCCGACGGGATTTTTGAGCGTTTTACGCCGGGCACGCCGGGCCGGATGGAGATGGAAGCGAGGCTGGAAAGAATCCAGGCCGCCGGCCCGCCCCGCGAAATTCCGCAGGGCAAGATTGATCGTCCGGTCGCGGCCGCGCCGCTGGAGGCGGACTTTGAAAAAGCGGCGATCTGGCGCATCGTCCTGCCCGCCAAACTGGATTGGAGGGCGGACCCGATATTGCGGCTGCAGTATGCGGGCGACGTGGCGCGGGTGACGTTGAATGGGAAACTGCTGGCGGACGATTTTTACAACGGCAACGTTTTTGAGATCGGCCTGCGGCGTTACGGGCCGGAGATACTGAAAGGAGATTTGCGCCTGGCCATCCTGCCCCTGCGGAAAGAGGCGCCGATATATATGGCCGGGGAAGCGCGGCCGGATTTCGGCAAAGCGGAGAGTGTGGCGACTGTTCAGAGGATGGAGATCGTTCCGCGGTACCAAGTGGAGATGAGGGCGCGGTGAAGTGGCTTTATCTGAAGAAATCGAGTCAGGGCTCGAAGTTGGAAGAACAGAGGGAAACACACCAAGAGCCCTGATCCTCGCCTACCGAAGGCAAACGCGAACGAGGACCGCATGAAATACGGAACTGTAAGGCCGTGCCCATATATACACAGCGACATAAATGAATGCGCCTGGCCAGATCGCGGGCCAACCGAAAGCGCCAGAGGACTGGCGCACTCCAAAACGCTTCGCGCTTTGCCTGCGCCACCGAAATTCGCGCCCGCGTTTTGGACTGCGGCGGTCCTCCGCCGCTTTCGCGCGCCATGCGCAATGACTTATGACGCTGGGGCTGGAAAGCCGAGCCAACCGCGAAATACCCGAAAGACGCGAAACCTCCAACACCCTTTCACGGATTGGGCCGTGATTCCCGGCGGGCGGCTCTGTGAGCCGCAGCGGCTTCGCCAGGCAGGAGGCACAAGGATATACGATAGTCTCTTGAGGTTCAGAGGTGCTGCGGCTCACAGAGCCGCGCGCCGCTTCGCGGTTCAAAAAAATCCTTAGACGAGGATTTGGGAAAGGTGTGAGGAGTTTCCTCCTGCCACTGGGGGGTTGATTTTGGGCAGAATTTTGCGAGTGTGTGGGAAGAATGACGGGATTGCTCCAAAAGCTTGAGAGGCGCTCACGACTGTTGATGATGGTGGCAGCTACGGGTTTTGTGGTGCTGGTGGGCATCATTGATTCTCTGACCAGCGTGGAACTTTTCTTTTCGGTGTTTTATCTGCTGGGCATCGGGCTGGCGGCTTGGTTCATCGGCAAGGGTTTTGGCCTGTTTCTTTCGGTGTTGAGCGTGGCGCTGTGGGTGAGCGGAGATTGGGCGGCGGGAGTCCATTATTCGAGTCCTTTTGTTCCCATTTGGAATTCGACGATCCTGCTGACTTTTTATGGCATCGTGGTCTGGCTGCTGACCAGTCTGCGCTTGTTCCAGCAGGAGCTGGAGAACCGGGTGCGGCAGCGGACCTTGGCGCTGACCCAGGAAATGGCGGAGAGGGCGAGGCTGGAAAAGGAGATTTTGGAGGTGAGCGAGCGGGAACAGCGGCGGATCGGACGGGACTTGCACGACGGCCTTTGCCAGCACTTGACCGGCACGGCGCTGGCGGGGCAGGTGTTGCGGGAAAAGCTGGGTGCGGAGCGGCCGGGGGAAGCGGCGGATGTGAACAGGATCATCGAGCTGATCGAAGAGGGCATCCTGATGGCGCGGGATCTGGCGCGGGGGATACATCCGGTGGACATGGAAGCCGAAGGACTGATGGCGGCATTCCAGGAATTAGCGGCGAACATCTCGAAATGGTCGAAAATCGCGTGTGTTTTCGAGCATGACTCGCCGGTGCTGATCGAGGACGCGACGACGGCAACGCACCTGTATCGGATCGCGCGGGAAGCGGTCAGCAACGCGATACAACACGGCAAGGCCAGCCGGATCGTGATCACGCTGTCGGAGCAAAACAGCCGGGTGACGCTGACGGTGGAGGACGACGGGGTGGGATTGGCGGAAGGATGGGAAAAGAGCCAGGGACTGGGGACGCGGATTATGGCGCACCGGGCGAGGATGATGGGGGCGGCCTTTGCGATGGACCTGAATCCGACGGGGGGGACGTTGGTGAAATGCACGCTTTCGACGGCGCGGAAGGACCAAGATAAGGAAGGGACGAACCATGACCACTCCAACCGACAAGCCTAAAAGGAAGGTGTTTATCGTGGATGACCACCCGCTGGTGCGGGAATGGCTGACCAATTTGATCAACCAGCAGTCCGACTTGGCGGTGTGCGGGGAAAGCGAGAGCGCGGCGGAGGCGTTTGGGGCGATAGGGGCCTGCCGGCCGGAGGTGGCGATTGTGGATATTTCGTTGAAGGATTCCTCCGGGCTGGAACTGATCAAGAACTTGAAGGAGACTTGTCCGGAAGTGGCGGTGCTGGTGCTTTCGATGCACGAGGAAAGCCACTATGCCGAACGGGCGCTGAGGGCGGGAGCCCGGGGCTACGTGATGAAACGGGAGACGACGCGGAAGGTGATTGAGGCGATCCGGCGGATTCTGGAGGGCAAAATCTATGTCAGCGCCGGGTTGGCGGAGGCGATGACCGCCCAGTTGGTCAACGGCCGGCGGCTGGCGGGGCCTTCGCCGATTGAGTTGTTGAGCGAGAGGGAGGTGGAGGTGTTCGACATGCTGGGCCGGGGATTAAGCACGCGGCTGATCGCGGAAGCCATGGGCATCAGCGTGAAAACGGTGCAGGCCTTCTGCGCGCGGATGAAAGAGAAGCTGAACCTGGGCAACGGGACCGAACTTCTGCGCGAAGCCATCCGCTGGAACGACAGCAAACATCCGCGGTGAAGGCGGGCGGGATGCCGGACTTGACCGGACACAGGCAAGAGATTTCAAACCAGCACTACTGCCAACCGGGGAATCACTGATGCCAGCCTGGGAACCGCCAACGCAGTGCGATATATTTGTAATCAGAGGTGGTAGCGGGGAGCGTCCAGTTTCCGAATACGCCCTGTCCGGTGGAGGCTTGCAGACCCGCCGTGATGGCGGCCTGGTAGGTCCATTTATGGCTCTCCACATGGCCATCCACGAAGGCCCAAATATTGACATTCACATGGTACATGCCGAGAGGATCCTCCGGCGTAAAGGCAAAAGGACTGGCCCTGGTGACATTAAGGACAAAGGTGCCCTCGTTGAACCCGCGCGAATCAGTATCCTCGACCGCGGCGAAGGTCATGGAGGGAGCGGTGATGTCAGAATTCTTCTGGATGGTGGCGCCCTGGCCCCAATAACTATTGTAGGATTCGCCTCCGTAGTTCTGCGTTTTTGAATAGGTGGCGTAGGCATAACCGCTGCCGGGGCTGCGCATGATTCGAGTATCACCCGGGCAATGGAAAATCGCCACATTCTTTATGTATGGATAGAGGAGACTGTTGGTCAGCGCCTGAATGCAATTGGCTTGGGCCGCCGATTGAGTCTGGCCTTGAAAATCACTCCCGCCAGCCAGGCTAGGCTGATCGTAGAAGCCGCCGGCATCCCCGTGCGCACCCACATAGAATGGCAAAACCACATTCAGGTAGTCGTCCGCATACATGATCAAACCCAGCATAAACTGCTTTTCATTGTTCCTGCAGTAGGTTTCCTGGGCCTTCTTTTTGGCGTTGGACAAGGCGGGCAGAATCAGCGCCGCGAGGATGGCGATGATGGCGATAACAACGAGCAGTTCGATCAAGGTGAAGGCCTTGGCCGAAAGGCGTTGGGCGGGGCGGACGCTCTGATCGGGCCGGGGCCGCGGCTTGCGGCCTGAAGACGCTCTGCGGACATGAATGCGAGGGTTCATGGGTATATTTTAGCCCTTTTCTCAACCCTGTCCACATTTTTTGATTTTGTGCCGTCCTCAGTTTTGAGGACACGAGGCGTACCCAACGGGTGGTTTGGGTTAGGGCGGTCCTCCGCTGGAACTGGAAGGGGGGGGAGACGGATGAGGATTAGGATTAGGAGGGAGAGGTCTTCCGTCGGAACTGGGAGGGGCGGGAGACGGCTCCGGCGCGGGCTGGACGAGCCTGCCGTAACGGGGAATCTCGGGGAAAAGCCAGCACACGGCCAGCACCACCAGGATGGTGGCGACGCCCCCGGATACCACGGAGAAAACCGGGCCGAAATAAAAGCTGACGAAGCCGGACTCGAACCCGCCCAACTCGTTGGAGGTGCCGATGAAAAGATTGTTGACGGAGGAGACGCGGCCGCGCATCTCGTTGGGGGTGAGCAACTGGACGGAGGTATGACGGACGATGATGCTGATGGTGTCCACCATTCCACAGACGCAAAGCATGAACATGGAGAGCCAGAACATCCGCGAGAATCCAAAGCCAATGGTCGCCAGGCCAAAAACCAGAACGGCGAAAACCAGAGCGCGGCCGGCTTTGGCAAAGGGCGGGCGATGGGCCACAATCAGCGCGGAAAAAAGCGCTCCAATCGGCAGCGCGGCGCGGAGAAGGCCAAGCCCCTGGGGGCCGACCTGCAGGATGTCCTTGGCATAAACGGGCAGGAGGGTGTCGGCGCCGCCAAACAGGACGGCAAAAAGGTCCAGGGTGATCATGCCCAGGATGGTGCGATGGTTGAAAACAAAATGGAATCCGCCAAAAAGCGTTTTCAAGGAAATGGGTTCTTTTGCCGCCGGCACGTGGTGCGCCCGGACAAAAGTAATCAACGCCAGGCAGAGCAGGGCGGCGAGGGCGTTGAAGAGATAGACGCTCAGGGCGCTGTGGCCGAGGGCAATCATCACCCCGCCGGCGGCCGGGCCGGTGACGGCGGAGAATTGGAAGGTGCTGGAGGACCAGTTCATGGCCAGGGGAAATTCCTCGCGCGAAACCAATTGCGGCAAAAAGGAGGCGCTGGCGGACCAAAGGAAAGTGCGGGCCACGCCGGAAGCGAGCAGGCAAAGATAAACCCAGAAAACATCCTGTTGCATCCAGGAAATCAGGGCCAGCCCGAGCGAAGCCGCCGCCATGACACCCTGGGTGAAAATGATGATGCCCTTGCGGCTGCGGGTGTCGGCGAAATGGCCGGCGGGGAGGGTCATGGCCAGCATGGGCAGGAATTGGGTCAGGCCGACGAACCCCAGGGCCAGGGAGGAATGTGTCCTTTCGTACAACTCCCAGCCGACTGCGACGGTGAGCATTTGCTGGCCAAAGGAAGCGATGAAACGCCCCAGGGCGTAGAAGAGGAAATCCCGGTTGCGCAGGACGGCGTAAGGATTGGTCGCTTTCACTTTTGTAATGCGTCAGTCATGGGTGGTAGGGCAACTCCGTCGAGCCGAAACTCGATTTCTTGGGAAGAAGTCACGGCTCGACAGAGTCTCGCCCTACCTTTTCCCGCCGTCACTGACAGATTACTCACTTTTTTGGTTCGCCGTTCCGCTTAATCTTAATAGGATTAGGAATCAAAAAGCGCTGCGCAAAAAAGTGAAAGGCAGCCGTGGCCGATCGGAAGCTCACGCTCCAAATTTGTCAAACATCATGGCGTTGGCTTGCATGAGGCGGATGAGATACTTGGCCTCGAAGATGCCCAGGGAACCGAGGTTGGCGCCGGTCTCGGTGAAGCGCTCCAGCTTGTCGGAGCCGGACCGGGCGGAAAGGAGCAAAACGGGCTGCGGGTGCCAGGAGTGGCCCTTGACGGCGCAAGGTGTGGAATGATCGCCAGTGATGGCGAGGACGTCGGGCTGTTTTTGGAGGAGGATCGGCAGGGCGGCGTCCAAGTCCTCGACGGCCTTTTTCTTGGCCTCGAAATTGCCGTCTTCGCCGTACATGTCAGTGTATTTGTAGTGGATGAAGAAATAGTCGTAATTGTCGAATTCAACGAGGTAACGCTGGAATTGTTCGGCGATGGTTTGGGGTCCTTGGAGGAGGGTCATGCCGACGAGCTGGGCCAGGCCCTTGTACATGGGATAGACGGCCAGGCAGGCGGGCTTGAGCTGGTAACGGTCGTGAAACAAGGGAATGGCCGGCTGATGGGCAATGCCCCGCAAAAGAAAGCCGTTGGCCGGATGCTTTCCGGCAAGGACGGGCAGGGCCTGCTTGTAGAATTCGGCCACCAAGGCGGCGGTTTTCTTTTGGCCGGCGGATTTGGGATCCACCGGGACGGCCACGGGCACCGGCACTCCTTCGCGGTTGGGATCGGCGTCGGTGAGTGGGCCTTCCAATCCCGGGCCGCGAAAGATGACGACAAAGCGATGGCCTTTGCCCGCCTTGATGAGGACTTGGGCGTCGCCGATTTTTTTGATTTTGCGGGAGAGCAGGGCGCAGAGTTCCTCGGTGATTTTGGTTTCGACGCGGCCGGCGCGGCGGTCGGTGACGATGCCTTTTTGGTTGAGGGTGCAGAAATTGGCGCGGGCGGCGATGTCGCCGGCTTTCAACTCCAGGCCCAGGCCGAGGGCTTCGATGACGCCGCGGCCCACTTCGTATTCGAGCGGGTCGTAGCCGAAAAGGCCCAGATGCCCCGGCCCGCTGCCGGGAGTGATGCCGGGAGCGACGGGGATCATGCGGCCTTGGGCGCCGAGGCGGGCGAGGGGATCGAGATTGGGCGTGTGGGCGGCTTCGAGCGGGGTGAGGAAGTTTTGCTCTTTGGTGGCCAGATCGCCCAAGCCGTCGAGAACGACGAGGACGAGTTTGGCTTTGGTTTTGACCGTCAGTTTCGAGTAAAGATTGTCGAGGTTCATAGGAGTAAAATGTGTAAATTACCTTGCGGCGGAATCATGGGGGAAAGAGGGCGCGAGGTCAAGCGGGGAGAGAATTTGGGGACTGCGCGCGGTCTTGATCTTCCGGGGGTTTGCAGGCAAGGTGGGGGCAAGTGATCCAGCGCATTCATAAAGCGGCGCTCCGGCAACTGCTGGCCGTGGTGATCCCGCTGGCGGCGGCAGCCGGCGCGCGGGCGGCCGAGAGCGGCTACGTCCGCTTCCTGCCCAACGACGGCAACAACGTTTATCCGGCCACCGGACTTCTCCGGCAATGGCCGGAGGGAGGTCCCAAGGAGCTTTGGCGGGCCAACATCGGCGACGGGAAAAGCGCCGTCATCGAAGCCGGGGGCCGCGCGTTCACCGCCGCGCAGTGGGAAGGCAAACAGTATGCTCTGTGCCTGGATCCCGCCACTGGGAAAACCCTCTGGAAAACGATGCTCTTTGACAAGGAGAACCACCACAACGTCATGGGGCCGGTCAGCTCGCCCGTGGTGGACGGCGACCGGGTTTACTTCATTCCCTACAAGAACAACGAGGGGGATATATACGATCTGCGCTGCCCGGTGTTCTGCCTGCGCGGGAGCGACGGCGGGGTGATCTGGAGCGAGGGCGACAAGTTCGTCTCGACCGAAGGCTCGACGCCGCTGATTGTTGGCAACAGGCTTTACATCTCCTCCAACGGCCGGGAAAGCATTTTGGTGGCGGTGGATAAAATGACGGGGAAACTACTCTGGAAAACGCCCGAGCCCAACGACGCCGGGCATCGGGCCGTCTATGGGGCGGGGGCGTCGCTGACGTATCAGGTGGTGGAGGGAATTCCCCAAATCATCGTCAGCGTTTATCGCAACGACAACCTGGGGGTAAACGCCGAGACCGGGGAGATCCTCTGGCACTGGCCGCTTCCGACGGCGGTTTCCTCCGGCCTGGTCAGCACGCCGGTGGCGATTGGTTCCCGGCTGTTTTTCTCGGGCTTCCAAGGGGGCAGTTCGTGGGGCGTCTGCCTGGACATGAAAGTGAAGGACGGCAAGATCGAGCCGACGAGCCGGACGCAGAGCAACCGGCTGCAATGCAATGCCTACCACACCGTTTCGGTTGTCAATGGGGCGGTCTATGGCTTCGGGCTGGGGATGGATCAAGAAGCGCTGCAATGCACCGACCTCGAAACCGGGGAGCTGCTGTGGCAGCAGGCCGGCCCGGACTGGAGCCGAAAGGGCAACCTGACGGTGGCGGACGGGCTGATCTTCGCCCTGACGAAGAAGGACGAGCTGGTGCTGGCCGAGGCGAACAAGACCGGCTACAAGGAACTAGGCCGCGTCAGCCCGGGAATTAAATTAGGCATCCAGCAGCAACCCACCATTTTTAACGGGCGGCTTTACCTGCGCGGCAACGACACGGTGGTCTGCTACCAGGCCGGCGCGCCTTGAACCGCGAGATGAAAGCCGCGCCATACGCCGGAATACTGGGCGATGAAAGGGGAAGCCCCCCGAATTGGCCATGAAGGAAATTGATATTATTGACTCACACACCGGCGGCGAGCCGACCCGGATCGTCCTGCGCGGCGGACCCGCCCTGGGCGGCGGCAGCATCACGGACAAGCTCAATGTCCTCAAGCAGCACGACGAGTTCCGCTCCGCCGTGGTCAACGAACCGCGCGGCTCGGACGCGATGGTGGGAGCCCTGTTGGTCGAGCCGCAGGATTCCTCGTGCGTCACCGGCGTGATTTTCTTCAACAACGTCGGCTATCTGGGCATGTGCGGGCACGGGACCATTGGACTTGGGGTGACGCTGGCGCACCTGGGCCGCATCCGGACAGGGGACTACCGGGTGGAGACGTGCGCGGGAGTGGTGACCATCACCCTTCATGCCAATGGGGAAGTATCCGTGGCCAACGTGCCCAGTTGGCGCGCGGCCAAAGGGGCCACGGTGACGGCGGCAGGAATTGGGCCGGTGACCGGGGACGTGGCGTGGTCGGGCAACTGGTTTTTTCTGGTGGAGAAGCATGGGCAGGATTTGTCGCTGGCCAACGTGGAAGGGCTGACGGATTACTGCTGGCGCGTCCGGCAGTCGGTCAACGGGCAGGGATTTCCGGAGGTGGATCACATCGAACTCTTCGGCCCGCCCCGGGCGGCCGGGGCCAGTTCGCGCAACTTTGTGCAATGTCCGGGCAAGGCGTATGACCGCTCGCCCTGCGGAACGGGCACGAGCGCCAAGCTGGCCTGTCTTGCCGCCGACCGGAAACTGGCGGAGGGGGCGCCGTGGGTGCAGGAGAGTTTCATTGGCAGCACTTTTACCGGGCATTACCGGTGGGTGGACCAGGCGGCGGGGAAAATTGCGCCCGTCATCAGAGGCTCCGCCTATATCATTGCCGAGGCGACGCTTTTGCTCGATGAGTGGGACCCGTTTTGCCACGGAATCCGAGGGTGAGGCAGACCCCTGATCCTGGCCTAAGAACCTGGAGTGAGTTTTTTGACCCCGGTGAAGCGCCCCAGGCCCCACTTTGACATCCTTTACACTTCGTCTGCAACGGTGGAAACCAGTCGGCGTGGGCGCCGACTGGAACATCCCGATTCGGAATCGGGACGTGTGCTCCCCGGAATGGCGGCCTCCGGCCTCAGGCCACGCTGTCAATACTAGTTAATGCGGTGTTGGCCCGAGGGGGCGTCGGGCTGCGGTTTGGGCTGGAAGGTGGCGCCGATGAAGAGGTTGCAGAATTCCAGGTGGATGGGGATGGGGAAATAGGTGGAATGGATGAGGGTGAAATAGGGGGCGATTTCGCCGAGGACCTCCCAAGGAAGGTTGATGTGCTCGCGGGAGATGAAGAGGTGGTAGGGACGATGGTAGCGTTTTTGAAAGAGGCGTTTGGCGGAAATTTCCCGCGCGATGGAATAGGCCAGGCTGCCCTCACAGGGAATGACGATGGAGAAGAGGCCGGAGGATTTGTCGCACAAGCGATACATTTCGCGGATGGCGGCGGGAAGATCGGGCAAGTGTTCCAGGACGTGGACGGCGAGGATGCGGTCAAAATGGCCGTCGGGGAAATCGAGGCGTTTCTGGCAATCACCCAGGCAGACTTGGATTTTGGGGCAGGCTCGGCGGAGGCGCTCGGCCATGTTGGCCCTGAATTCGACGGCGACGTAGTTTTGCTCCTGCGCGGCGGTCAGGGTTTCGTATTTGAGGTGTTCGCCCAAGCCGGCGCCGATTTCCAGGGTGCGGAGGAATTGGGCGGGGCGGTGTTTGGCGGGATAGGCGTGGCTGAAGCGGTCGGCGATGCTGTATTTGTTGGGGAAGACGTCATGCCAATGTTCCATGAAATCGTCGCAGATGCGCTGGTCTTCCGGCGAGAGGGGCGGGAGTTGTTTGGGCCATTTTGACATCAGGAATTCTTTGCAGAAATCCCGCGGCAAGCAAGCCGGATGCGGCGCGATCCGGCGGAGGGGCATTGCCGCCGCGAGGTTGAATTAATAGTGGGTGTTGATTTGGAAGAATTCAGCCGGTCCGTTGGTGGCGGGGATTTGCACGGTTTGCAGGGTGCCATCCCCGCGGAGGTCGCCGCGCGGCTGCCAGGGGCCGAGGGCGACGTTGGTGCGGGATTGGACGGTGTGGATGGGGCCGGTTTGGGAAAGGAACTGGAATTGGAAAACGCCATTGGTCTGGCGCACATGGATCAATTGCACCGGCGCCGGCGGAGGCCCCACCAGAAAAACCGACAAGGCAGTGGAATTCAACCCGGCGCCAGCGGTGAAGGTTGCAATCGGAGTCGAGTCCTGGTTGGTGGGAGTGGAGAAGGAGAATTGCGAGCTGTCATCGGCACCATAAGAAACCTGGAACTGGTTGGTTCCGTAATTTAAAAGGGGCGGGGACGGCCAGGTGGTGTCTGTTGCCGGCAAAGTCTGCCACCCCTCAAACGCGCCTCCCACCAGAGAGGCATAGGCGAAGATGGAAGACCAACCGAGCGGCCCGGTCCAGGCAAAGGCGGGATTGGTGGCGACGTTGACGCTGGCATCGGCGGGGGAAATAATCGTGACCGGCCCCAGGAGGTTGGTGGTCAGGCCGTTGACGGAAACGGAGAAGGTGAACACTTGCTGACTTGGGTCCCCCTGGTTGATGGAGAGCTTCCAGAGGCCGTTGGTGACCTCGTTGAGGACATCGGCGAGTGAACCCATGCCCTCGGAGCTGCCGAAAGATGAGGCCGCCGAATCCTGCCAGTAGAACGCGCCCGTGGGCGACTGCAAAGAATTGGTGGTGAGGCGGGCGGGAGTGGCGACGGTAACACTAGGAAACAGAGAATACTGATCCCCGGAAGAATCTCCCTGCCTTGACCGCTCGATCTCCAAATTGAGCTGGACTGACACCGGAGGGAGAGGAACGGAGGCGGAGTTGGTGGCCGTGCTGCCGGGGTTTTGGAAAAGGTACTGGACCTCGCCGGGACTCAACACCCGGTCATAGATCTGGAGGTCATCCAGCAGTCCGGCATACCCACTGTAGCCGGTGTATTTCGGGCTGGCCGGATCGGGGTTGCTGGCGTCGGCGACCGCCCCAATGACCAGGAGCTGGGGGTCGCTCAACAGGGCGGTGGTGCTCAGGCCCGAGGAGTCGAGCGCGCCGTCAATGAAAATCTGTTTGGCGCCGGTGGACTGATCGCGGGTCACCACGACCTGGTGCCAGGAGCCGTCGTAAACCGTGGCGGAGGAGTACAACGCGTCGTCCTGGCTGTTGGCGGTATTGCCGGTATTGAAACCGATATGGCCGCCGGTCAAGCCAACCGGAACCAGGTCGTTGTTGATGCCGGGAACATCCGCCGCGACGATGCCCACGCCGTCGCCGAGGAAATCGGAACTGTTGGTGTCGCCGTCACCCTGGGTGGTTTGCACCCAGAGAGAAATGGAGAAAGTCCCGGCCAGCACCGGCAACAAGCTGGCCGGTGCCGAGATAAAACCGGTGCCGTCAAAGGAAACCGAGCCTGAGCCGGCGACGGCAGTGGAACTGATGACGGGGCTGTTGCCGCCTGGCAAAGGACCGGCCAGAACCAGGTTGTTGCTGTTGCCGGACACGTCGGCGGCCGCGACGGCGCCTTCGTCAAAATCGTAATGGGCGGCCAGCCCCCCGGCAGAGGCGTCCGGAACCGCCAAGCCGGGGTTGTGGAACAGATAGGCAACATCCGCGCCGGAGAGCACGCCGGAGTAAAACTGCACGTCATCCAGCAGCCCGGAGTAACTGGAGCCGGCCACGCCGCCGATGGAAAAATAATTGGTGTCGCCGTGGAGGGCGTCCAGGCTGCCGGCGCCGGTTGCGTCCAGCGCGCCATTGACGTAGATGATTTTTTGTCCGGTGGACTGGTCGCGCGTGACCACGACGTGGATGTAGTGGTCGTTATTGTTGGTGACATCGGAGATGGAATGGAGGGTGCTGCCGCTGCCGGCGGCATCGCCGGTATAGAAGGCCACTTTGCTTCCGGTGATGGCCACGGGAACCACGCCGTCGGCTTGCGAATCGTCGTTGTAAGCATAAATGACAATCGCTCCCTGGAACGGGTTGTCCTCATCGTTGGCGCCGACGAGGTTGGTGGTATTGACCCAGAGCGAAACGGAAAAGCTGCCGGACAACGCGACGAGCAAATCGCCGTAGGTGGGGGTCGGATCGGTATAATAAGCCGACAGACTGCTGTAGCCGAAAAACTGCGCCGCGCCTGGTCCGGCGACGGCATCGCTGGTCAGTTGCTGATAGGGGGCGTTGGGAGGCCCCCAGGAACTTCCGTCATTGATATCGTTGCCGTTGCCGGAGGAATCCTGGCCGAGGTAACTCGTGTCGAAAGTGTAATGGGCGACGAGCTTGTGCGCGGAGAACGAGTTGGTTGGCGCGGGCGGAGGCGCGCCAACGGAGAATTGCGAACTGTCGAAAACTTCCGCCGTGGCGGTGGACAGCCAGCCCGGGAGGGAATTGGAAAGGCTGTCTTGCGGGGTGTGCGCGACGAGGATTGCGCTGATATTGTTGGTGTAATCCACATGGAATGTGTTCGTGCCGTCCGGGAGCGCGACCGGGCAGGGCCAGCTTGTTTGCGCGGGATCCAGGTTCTGGGCGGCCTGTTGATAGTCATTGCCATTGGTGCGGGTGTTGTCGTTCACGGAGAGCCAATCCCAGCCGGACGGCCCCTGCCAGGTGAAGGTGGGCTGGTTGGTGACATCCTCTGCGCCGTTGGTCGGGTAGGTGAAGACAATGTTGCCGAGGGAGTTGCTGTCCAGGTTGGCGGCGCTGACGGTGAAGGAGTAGGTGTGCTGGGAAGCGTCGCCGACGTTGAGGATGAGAGTCCAGAGGCCATTGGTCATGTCCTGCATGAAATCATTGAAGTCGCCGATGACCCAGGCGCCGGCGCCGCCCGGGAAGGTGCTGCTGAAATTGGTCCTGATGGAGTTGGCGCCGTTGGTGTGGAGGGGCGAATAGGCCAGGTCAAACGTAATCGGCGTGGAGTCAGACCCGGTGTTGTTGGTGGAAAGGAATGGAAAACAATAATAACCCATGCCGCTGGCGTCGTGATAGACATGCAGTTCAAGGGTCAGCCCGGCCGGGGCGAGCCGGGGCAGGCCGGTGAGGGCCAGCAGCAGAGCGAGGAGACGGAGGATGGCGCGCGGGGCGAACGAAGAGAGTGTGGTTTTCATGTTTGAGGGGCGTTGGTTAAACCCAGGCGATTAACGCATAGTGGTTAATAAATGTCAAGGTTCTGGCGGGAACAAAAAAACCGTTGTCTTGGACTTCGCGGACGCGAAGGCGAGGCAACGGTTTAAGGGCCAACAGGGGAACTGTTGGCCGTTGGAAGTTTGGATTAGCGGAGCTTCCGGCGGATGCAGCCAAAACCGGCGAAGCTCATCCCCAGGAGCAGAACCGTGAGGCCGCCATCGGGCGCGGCAAGGGTGATGTCCGCGCTGATCGGAGTATCGCCGTAGCCGTAGCCGCCATACACCGCGAAATCTATCGTCTCTCCCGCCGTGACGTCGGTCTGCAAATTGAACGCTCCGGAGTCGGTTGCACTCCACCAAGGTTGGTTCTCCAAGCGGACCGCGACGTCCATGATGCCCCCGTTGCCCGGCAGAAATTCGCCCACGACGGTCACGTCGCCAGCGGCGGGGGCGGTCCAGCGGATCACGGAGGGCTGGTCGCCGTTGCCGGGATGCAGGTCAAGCCAACCTGGAGGCACTCCGTATTCCCCGACGCCGTCAGTGTTAAGGGCGACATGCGGGGTCCGATCTCCGCCCCAGCCAAACCAAGCGGGACTGTTGTTCCAGACAGTGCCGGACTGAGTATAGAGGTTGAAGCTGCTGAAGTCGGTCGGCATCCAGCCATAGGACCAGACGCCGTTGGGGTTACCCTGAGAGATGCTAAAGTCAGTGGTCGCGTTATAATCTTGGGCACCCACCTGAGGCGCCACCACAAAAAACGAGGCAACTGCGGTCGAGAGGAGGAACGTCATTTTCATAATCATGTTTTCACAATGAGTTTCAAACCATGTTTCCAGAGCAAGAGCACTGGACGTTTAACGCTGAACAGAAACTCTCGAAATATTAGCATGATTGACGCCAAAACTACGGGCTGAATGCGCTGGCGAGCCAAGAACCTGCGCCGCAATGTATTAGAATTATTCATGCACGTTTAACAGTTATTCACTATATCTAATAGTGTAATGTATCTCGACGGTTTCCTGGATTGATGGCGGTCGGCCGTAATGTAACACTTTGCCTTGAAAGTATTTACACGAACGGCTGGCGCGGTGTAAAACTTTCCGACGCCGACAGAGGCGCCGCCTTCGTTAAAACCACGGCGGACAAGACGGCGGGTGATCAAGCTGCCAATGAACGACGGGAAGAGACATAAGGGACAAAGAGGCCCGAAAGTTGCGCAATCACGTTTTTGGGCGCCGTTGGTTCGTCACACAGTTGTTACACAATCTCCCTTGAGCCGTCACATAAAGGCGGTATGAATGAGCCGTCCCGAACCTATTTAAACCATAAAAACAATGAATCTAAAATCCAAATTGGTGGCAATCCTGGCTGGAACGGCGGCGGGCTTGACGCTGGCGACCCCGGTCCTGGCGCAAGTTTCGGCTGACGCGCTTTTGAACAAGCTGGTGGAAAGAGGCATTCTGAAAGCCGACGAGGCGACGGAACTCAAGGAGGAAGCGATGACCAACACCGCCGGCGGGATGAAGTTCAAGATCAGCAGCGCCATCAAGAGCATGGAGTTGTTTGGCGATCTGCGGATGCGTTACGAGTACCGCTCGGGGGTGCTTGGGGGAACGAGCGCGGGAATGGTGGACGCGGCGGACCGGTGGCGCTATGCGTTGCGCCTGGGTGTGCGCGGCGAATTGCGGGATGATTTTTATTACGGGCTGCGGCTGGAGACTTCCCCAAACGAGCGGTCCACTTGGAACACCTTCGGGGGCGCGGGCATGTCTCCCTATTACGGGCCGTTCAGCAAGAGCAGCTACGGCATCAATATCGGGCTGGCTTATCTGGGCTGGCGTCCGGCTTCGTGGCTGGACGTGACCATCGGGAGGATGCCGCAGCCGCTCTATACGACGCCGATGGTCTGGGATTCGGATTACACGCCGGAGGGGGTGGCGGAAAAACTGAAGTTCACGGTTGGCCCGGCGGATTTGTTCGCGACTTTTGGACAATATGTGTATCAGGACGTCACCCCGGGCAGCGGCAGCGCGGTGATGGGAATAGGCGTCCCCTCGGATAACAATGCCTACCTGATGGCGTGGCAGGCGGGGGTGAATTACCGCTTCAATACCAACCTCTCGGCCAAGATTGCGCCCGCACTCTACAATTATGTGGGGCATGGGACCGGCAGCGTGGGATATTCCGGCCCATTTGTCGGGGAAGGCGAACCCAACGGCTTCCAGTACACGACGTTGACGCCGACCAGCACGACCCTGCCGGGACTGGCGGCGGGCAGCTACAACCAGACGGGCATCAACGATCTGTTTATCTTTGAGTTGCCGGCGGAAGTGAACTTCAAAGTTGGGTCGCTGGATGCGAGGGTGTTCGGGGATTTCAGCCTGAACCTGGAGGGAGATCGGCGGGCCAGGGCGGCGTTCAATGCCGGCACGGCTGTTTTTCCCGGCGGCGTGCAATTGGGCCAGGACAAAGCTTACCAAATTGGAATGGCGGTGGGGAACAATCTGGGCCTGGTCTATGGCACGAGCGCGAAGAAGGGGACGTGGGAGGGGCGGGTCTATTGGCAGCACGTTGAACAATATGCGCTGGACCCCAACCTGCTGGACTCGGACTTTTTTGAAGGCCGCGGCAACCTGGAAGGCATTTATTCCGCGCTGGCCTACGGCTTTTCCGACGCGATCATCGGCACGGTGCGGTACGGCTGGGCCGAGCGCGTGGATCACAATTTGGGCACGGGCGGTTTCAACGCGGACTTGCCGTTGCCCAACCCGATCACCAAGTACCAGATCGTGCAGGTGGACGTGACGTGGAAATTTTAAGGAATGTTTGGATTGAGGCGGAGGCTTTGTCACAAAATTGTCACACGAATGCCTTTTTCATGTCATATCCAAGCTGTATGAAGAAAGGGCTTTGAGAATCATCCGCCAGAAAAAGTGATGCCAAGGGCAAGCTTTGTGAGCATTGAATGAACAATATGAAGAAACAAATACCTCTGTCCGTACTGCTGGGGGCCGCGCTGCTGATGGGCGGGGGCGAGAAATCGTCCGCGCAACTGCTGATCAACGGGGCGGGGGCCACGTTTCCGTACCCGATTTATTCCAAGTGGTCGTTTGAATACCGGAAAGTGGACCCGACCATCAACATCAATTACCAGTCCATCGGGTCGGGGGGCGGCCAGAAATCAATTCTGGACGGGACGGTGGCCTTCGGAGCCTCGGATGGGCCGATGAGCGACGCCGATCTGGCCAAAGCGCCGGGGAAAATCCTGCACATCCCGACGGTGGCGGGGGCGGATGTGGTGACTTACAATCTTGCGGGAAATCCGACGCTGCAATTGGACGGGCCGACCATTGCCGGCATTTTTCTGGGAAAAATCACCAAATGGAACGATGCCAAAATCGCGGCGCAAAATCCGACGGCAAAATTGCCCGCCACGGACATTGCGGTGGTACACAGGTCGGATGGGAGCGGCACGACCTACATTTTTGTGGACTATCTGAGCAACATCAGCAAGGAATGGGAAAGCAGCGTGGGCCGGGGCACGGCGGTAAAATGGCCCACCGGCCAGGGAGCAAAAGGGAACGAAGGGGTGACAGAACAAGTCAAACAGGTGCCAGGCTCCATCGGCTACGTGGAACTGGTTTATGCCGTCCAGCAAAAGCTGCCATTCGCCAGCGTGAAAAACGCGGCGGACAATTATATTGTGCCTTCGATCCAGTCGGTGACGGCGGCGCTGGCCACGGCCAAAATTCCGGAGGATTTCCGTTTCTCGATGGTAAATCCGCCGGGGGAGAAGGCGTATCCGATTGCCGGGACGACCTGGCTGCTGGTGTACCAAAAGCAGACCGACGCGGCAAAGGGAAAGAAGCTGGTGGAGTTTCTGAAGTGGGCGGAAACCAAGGGCCAGGCGATGGCGCCGGCGCTCAATTACGCCCCGTTGCCGGAGGAGCTTTCCAAGCGAGTTCTGCAAGAGATTGATTCGATCACGTATTGATGTTTGTTTTGCCCAAAGCCAAGTCACGGGGCAATTTATTGGCTCGTGAGAGCCGGCGCTCTCCGCAGAAAAGACCGTTTTATGAACTCTGCCGCAGTTTCAGGCAAGACCAGGCCGCCCACGAGAATTGTTTTGGCCCCCCCGTCCAAGACCGGCGACAAGGCCTTCCGGCTGCTGACCTGGCTGATGGCCTTGATGGTCTTGCTGCTGTTGGCGCTGGTCGGGTGGACGCTCTGTAAAGGATCGGCTCTTTCGGTTACCAAATTCGGCTGGAATTTCTTCGGCCATTCCAATTGGGATCCGGTCAACGGGGACTTCGGCGCCTTGCCGTTTATTTTCGGGACCTTTGTCTCCTCCTTCGTCGGATTGCTGATCGCGCTGCCATTGAGTCTGGGGACAGCGGTTTATTTGACCGAGCTGGCGCCGGGCTGGGTGCGGCAGCCTGCGATCTCCATGATTGAGATGCTGGCGGCCATTCCGAGCGTGGTCTTTGGTCTGTGGGGCATGCGAGTGCTGGTGCCGTGGCTGCAGGACGGCCCGTATCCGCTGCTGGAGAAGTATCTGGGTTTTCTGCCAATATTCCGCGGGCCGATATCCGGGCGGTGCATGCTGTCGGCCGCGATCATCATCGCCATTATGATTCTGCCGATCATCACCTCCATTACGCGCGAGGTTTTCCGGGCCGTGCCTGATTCCCAGCGGGAAGCGGCCTTTGCCCTGGGCGCAACCCGGTGGGAAGTGACGCGGATGGCAGTGCTGCGTTATTCGATCCGCGGGATATTTGGAGCGGCCATGCTGGGATTGGGCCGGGCGCTGGGGGAAACCATGGCGGTGACGATGGTGGTCGGCAATGCGGACAAAATCTCCGCCTCCCTGTTTTCGGCCGGCAACACTCTGGCCAGCAAGATGGCCAATGAATATGCCGAAACCACCGCGGGGATTCATCTGAGCGCGCTTTTTGAACTGGGACTGATGGTGCTGCTGGTCACGGTGGTCACCAACATCCTGGCCCGCCTCTTAATCGGCGCGATGGGAGCGCGCAAACTGGCTGGAACCTGAGCGCTATGAACCATTGGTATCATCAGTGGAGAAAGATCAAGAGCTACTTCGTGTCGGGTCTGTGCTTGATGTGCGCGGCCTTGGTGGTGGCGCCGCTGGCCTTGGTGCTCTTTAATCTGCTGCAAAAAGGGGCCAGTTCGCTGGACTTTGCCTTTTTTACGCAGTTGCCCAGACCGGTCGGGGAAACAGGCGGGGGCATGGCGAATGCGATCGTGGGAAGCCTAACCTTGGTTGGATTGGCCGGGCTGGTCGGTATCCCGGTTGGGGTGCTGGGTGGGATTTATCTTTCCGAGTTTGGGACGCCGCGGATGAATTGGGCGGTTCGTTTCGCGGCAGACATCCTCAATGGCACGTCCTCCATCGTGTGGGGCATCGTGGTTTATGCGCTGGTGGTGGGTTATTCGGCTTATGCGGCCGGACTGGCGCTGGGATTCATGATGATCCCGCTGATCATCCGCACAACCGAGGAGATGATGGCCTTGGTGCCCAACGGCTACCGGGAAGCGGCCTTTGCTTTGGGCATCTCGCAATGGAGAATCGTGCTCAACATCGTCCTCAAGACGGCGGGTAAGGGAATTATTACGGGCATCCTGCTGGCGGCGGCGCGGGTGGCGGGTGAAACCGCGCCGCTTCTCTTCACGGCCTTTGGCAACAGTTTCTGGAGTCACAAACTATCCGAGCCGATTGAGGCCCTGCCGTTGCAGATTTTCACTTATGCCAACTCGCCTTATGATGATTGGCATCGGCAGGCTTGGGCCGGGGCGCTGGTCTTGATTTTGTTCGTCCTTGCCCTCAACATTGGGGTGAGGGTGATGACCCGGGGCCGGACGCCCCATCTGGCGAAATGATGATTGCATGACTGAAGAAACCCAGTTGCGCGCCGTGAAAAGCACGCCCCCGGCCCAGACTCCGAATCCGGCTTCGGCCCCGGCGGCGGGGGCGGGGAGCGGGGTGACCTTTGACGTGCGGCAGCTCAACGTCTGGTTCGGCAGCAATCAAGTGCTGCACGGCGTCTCGCTGCAAATCCGGCCCAAAGAGGTGACGGCGATCATCGGACCGAGCGGCTGCGGGAAGTCTACCTTTCTGCGGAGCTTGAACCGGATGCACGACCTGGTGCCCGAAGCGCGGGTGGAAGGGCGCATCACCCTGTTTGGCCAGGACCTTTACGCGCGGGAGGTGGACGCGACACTGGTGCGGCGGCGGGTGGGAATGGTATTTCAGAAATCCAATCCGTTTCCGACCATGACCATCGCCGAGAACGTGACGGTGGGGCTGCGGCTCAACGGGGTGCGGCAGAAGAATCTGGTGCAGGAGCGGATGGAACGCTCGCTGCGCATGGCGGCGCTGTGGGATGAAGTCAAAGACCGGCTGCACGACAACGCCTTGAGCCTGTCGGGCGGGCAGCAGCAACGGTTGTGCATTGCCCGGGCGCTGGCGATTGAACCGGAAGTGGTGCTGATGGACGAACCGGCCTCGGCGCTGGATCCGCTGGCCACGGCCAAGATCGAGGAATTGATCCTGCGGTTGAAACAGGACTTCACCATCGTGATCGTGACGCATAACATGCAGCAGGCGGCGCGCATCTCCGATCAAACGGCTTTCTTTTACCTTGGGGAATTGATCGAATTCGACGCGACGGGCCGAATTTTCACCAATCCATCAAAAAAGCAGACGGAAGATTATGTAACCGGCCGTTTTGGCTGAGCGGGTGCTGGAACTGAATTATGCAAAGACATTTTGACGAAGAACTGGCCCACTTCAAGGAAACCCTCCTGATGATGGGCAGCTACGCCGAAAGCGCCGTCGGCCAGGCCGTGCAGGCGGTGACCGAACGGAACGACAAACTGGCCGAGCAGGTCCAGCACAACGACGACATCATGGACCGGTATGAAATTGACATTGACGACCTGGCGATCAACCTGTTGGCCAAGGCGCCGCTGGCCACCGACCTGCGGCTGATCACGGTGGCGATGAAGATTTCGCAAAACCTGGAGCGCATCGGCGATGAAGCCACGACCATCGCCCGGCGGGCGATGGAATTGAACAACGAGCCGCAGCTCAAGAGCTACATTGACATTCCGCAGATGACGACGACGGCGCTGAGCATGCTCAAGGATTCCCTGGATGCCTTTGTCAACAAAGACGCGGAAAAGGCCCGCGGCGTCGTCCCGCGCGACAAGGAAGTGGATGCGCTGAACCGGCAGCTTTACCGCGAATTGTCCAGCTTCATGGTGGAAAATCCCTCCACCATCACCCGCTGCCTGAACCTGATGACCGTCTCCAAAAGCCTGGAGCGCGTGGCCGACCACGCCACCAACATCGCCGAGGAAGTGGTCTATCTGTGCGAGGCGCGCGACATCCGGCATGAAGCCAACAAGCCATGAACCTGTTCTTTCTCCGCCACGCCAAGGCCTGCCCGCGCGGCCCCAAGTACCGCCCCGACAGCAAACGTCCGCTGACACGCGAGGGCGAAAACATTATGCGCGAGGCCGCGCGCGGCATCCAGAAACTGGATTTATCCTTCGACTTGATACTGACCAGTCCTTATGTGCGCGCCTTGCGCACCGCCGAAATCCTGGCCGGGGCGTTTGACTCCAAAAAGCTCTTCGTGAGCAATCATCTGGCCGCCGACGCGGACCCCCGGGAGGTCGTGGCGGAAATCATCGAAAACTTCGGCGCGCTGGAGAACATCGTTCTCGTCGGGCACGAACCATTCCTGAGCGGGCTGATTTCGGTTTTGCTGAGCGGCCGGCCCGGCGTGGCGATCGAATTCAAGAAAGCGGCCTTGTGCAAATTGGCAGTCGAGGACCTTTGTTTTGGGAAATGCGCCAGCCTGTGCTGGCTGCTGACCCCGCGCCAGTTGTGCGAGTTGGGGAAATGCGGAAAGAATGGATAGTGGAGCGGCCTTTTATTTCAGGTAAGTGTAATGATCCTGCAACCACTTGACGTCGCGGTCGGTGGGCGAAGTGTAAGTGACGTTATGAGCCTGCCCGATCGGCGCCAGGGTGGCTGGCTCCAGCCATCGGTGTGTCTCCACGTGCCCATCGGCGAAGGAAAGCCGGCCCGATAGGTTGTGGTAGGCGGCGGGGAAATCAATCATCCAATAAGGGTTGCTGGCGCCGGCGCCTTCCGAGTTGCCGGTGTTGCTCATGTCCACGGTAAAATAGGCGTCGTTAATCGAGTCGCTGCGCTCGTCCAGGAAAGCAAAAATCTGCGCCGGACATCGTATCTGATGGCTGGTGGTGAAGCACTCGTAATTGGTGCCGACTCCGCCGATCCAGGGGGCCGGAGGGGAACGAGACATGCGGCCATTCATGGAGATGCTGCGCACTAAACGGCTGTAGTCGGCGGGACATTTGTAGATGGCTGGAACGGTAATATACCGGGCAAAGGCCGATAGTTTGGGGTCCACCAGCAACTGGGTATTGGTCGCATCGAATGGATCGCTCACATCGCCCGCGACCCATTCGGTGGGATGGGTGGGCAACCGATCCTCGTTGTCGCCGCTATAAAGGCTCCAGGCCAGGATAATCTGCCGAAGGTTGCTCGCGCATTTCGCGCCCCGGGCCGTGGCTTCGGAGCGGCTCAACGAGGGCAGCAGCAGCGCGGCGAGAATGGCAATGATGGCGATGACCACGAGCAGTTCGAGGAGCGTGAATGCCCGCCTGGGTCTATTCTTGCCGGCAGAGGTCATGGTGACCCATTCTAATGGCCTACCGTTCATTTGATCGTCAAGTTGGAAAAGGTGGCGTCACAGGGCGAGTCCGGGTCGCCGAAAATGCGAAGGCCGATGAACCCGGAGGTGAAGGTGGTGTCCTTGGTCCGCAACACGGGGACGCCGTTGAGGCGGGCCTCCAACCAAGGCCCTTTGGCCGCAACGGTGACTTTGGCCGAGCAGCCCAGGGAAGAAAAGACTCGTCCGTGGTAGGAAGCAATGGTGCTCTCGCGGTTGGAGACTTTTTTAACGATGTCGATGTGGGCGGGCCAATTGGTCAGGCCATCGGGGGTGAAGATGATGATGTAACCATTGTCGGCATCCTGAAAGTGGATCGCCAGACTCGCTTCCCGGTTGGTGGTGCTGACGACGGCGGAGACGGTGACATCGCGGTATTCCTTGCTGGAAGCCAGGACGGTTTCGCCCGTGATGCTGTGGGCGATGATTTTGCCGCCGGCCCAATCCCATTGGTCGCGGTCTCCGCTGAGGACGGACCATTCTTGGGGAATGCCCTGCATGGGCTGCTCCAGGTTGGAAACGGTGAGGGTCACGATTCCCGCGGTCAGCAACACACAGGCCCCGGCGACCATGGCTGTCTTCGCTTTCGTCCAAGCCATAAGGCAGAGTGCTCCTTTGCCGCGCCGTTGTCACCCACTATTGACACTCCCCCGGTGAGGACGTTTTCCGGACCAAGACGCTTCGCGCTTTTCGGACGCCGCCGAAATTCGCGCCAGCGTTTTGGACTGCGGCGGTTCTCCGCCGCTTTCTCGCGCCAGGCGCCATTACTTGGGACGCGGTGTCTGGAGCAGGCGGCCAAAGAATCGAAACCCCACGTCCAGAACAGGGAAGCTCGACAAAGCTGTGCTGCGCCCCTCCCGCCCGCCTCCACATTTTGCTCGACAATGGAACGAAGAGAATTTAGCCTGCCCGCATTGCAGCTTTCAATGCGGGCAGGCTCCATCTCAAACCAAAAAACCTCCAGAGGACCTCGGCGGATCGAGAGTGGCGGAGGTTTCCTGAGAAGGACCGCGCTGGACGATGCCGCGCCGGGTGGCTGCCCGCCTCCACATTCTTCTCGACAATGGAACGAGTAGAAATTAGCATGCCCGCATTGCGGCTTTCAATGCGGGCAAGCTTTTTTCAAGCCAAAACACGTCCAGAGGACCTCGGCGGATGGAGAGTGGGGGAAGTTTCCTGAGAAGGGCCGCGCTGGACGATGCCCGTCCCGCGCCCGGCCCCCTTTTTTTTATTTTTTCCGGGGCGGGTTTGTCGTAGATATGGCGGGTGATTGATTCTGATGCGATGCTCCAGGGCTTTTTGCCCGAATTGCGCCCAGCCGATTGGGTGGCGCTGGACACGGAGGCCGACAGCCTCCATGCCTACCCGGAAAAACTTTGCCTGATCCAAATCAGCGTGGGCGGCAAGGATCGGTTGATTGATCCCCTGGCGCCGCTGGACCTGGCGCCGCTCTGGGCCGAATTAAAAAGGCATCCGTTGATTTTGCACGGCGCGGATTATGATTTGCGGCTGCTGCGCAAAAACCATGGCTTCGTCCCCGAACGGATATTTGACACCATGCTCGCCAGCCGCCTCCTCGGCGACCGCGAATTCGGGCTGGGCAATCTGCTCCAGAAATACCTGGCGGTGAATCTGGAGAAAGGTTCGCAAAAGGCCGATTGGGCCAGACGCCCGCTGACTCCCCGGATGGAGGACTATGCCCGCAACGATACCCATTATCTCGCGCGGCTGGCCGGCATGTTGCGGGAGCAATTGCGCGGGAAAAACCGCCTGGCCTGGGCGGAGCAGTCTTGCGCCCGGCTCATCGCCGAATGCGCCGTTCCCAACGTGCCGCAGCCGGACCAGGTCTGGCGCGTCAAGGGGAGCAATAAATTATCGCGCGCCAGCCTGGCCGTTCTGCGGGAACTCTGGCGCTGGCGGGAGCAGGAGGCCCTCGGCGCCAACAAGCCTCCTTTCTTTGTCCTCAGCCATGGTGCGATGGTGGAAATCTCCGCCGCCGCGGTCGAGCAACGGCCGATGGAGCCGTTTCTCCCGCGCCATTTTTCCGTGCGCCGCCAGGAAGGGCTGCAAAACGCGATTCGAGCCGGTCTGGCCCTTTCCCCTCTGGAGCATCCCAATCACTTGCAGATCAAGCACCACCGCCAGACCGAGGCCGAACGCCGCCGCTTTTGCGCCCTGGAAAACCATCGCAACCAGCGCGCGGCGGCGCTGGAAATTGACCCCACCTTGATCGCCAGCCGCGCCACCCTGCTTGCCCTGGCCCATGATTGGGAGCACGCCAGCAATGACCTCATGGCCTGGCAAAAAGATTTGTTGCGCGACGAGCCGGCGCCCTGATTGCCAGTTAGCCGCCACCCGAGTTTTTTTCCGCTTGCCTTCCGGGCGGCCAGACGCATAAACTGCGCCCATGATTACCGACATAACAACTGACCTCAAGCGACTTGAAATCTGGTTTTTAACCGGGACCCAGCATCTCTATGGGCCGGCCACGCTAAAAATAGTTGCGAGCAATTCCCAGGAAGTGGCCGCCGGCCTGGACGGCTCGTCCGCCATTCCCGTGCGCGTCCTCTTCAAGCCGGTGGTCAAAACCCCCGCGGAGGCGACCGCCCTTTGCCAGGAAGCCGGCAGCAACCCCAATTGCATCGGGGTGATCGCCTGGTGCCATACCTTTTCCCCCGCCAAGATGTGGATCAACGGCCTGAAACTGCTCCGCAAGCCCTTGCTCCACCTCCACACCCAGCACAACCGCGACATCCCCTGGTCCACGCTCGACATGAATTTCATGAACTTGAACCAGTCCGCGCACGGGGATCGCGAATTCGGTTTCCTCGTCAGCCGCATGAGAATCAACCGCAAAGTGCTGGTCGGCTTCTGGCAGGACCCCAAGCTCCAGGGCCAGATCGGTTCCTGGAGCCGCGTCGCCGCCGCCTGGCATGACTGGCAGGGCGCGAAATTCTGCCGCTTCGGCGACAACATGCGCGAAGTGGCCGTGACGGAAGGCGATAAAGTCGCCGCCCAAATGCAGTTCGGCTTCTCTGTCAACGGCTACGGCGTGGGCGACCTCGTCCAATGCGTCAACGCGGCGACCGATTCCGAGATCGAGCACGTCATCCGGGATTACGAAGCCCGATACACCTTCGCCCCGTCCCTGCGCAAAGGCGGCGCGATGCGAGCCTCGCTGCGCGAAGCGGCCAAGATCGAAGTGGGAATGCGCGCCTTTCTCCAGGCCGGCGATTTCAAGGGTTTCACCGACACTTTCGAGGACCTGCACGGCCTGGCCCAATTGCCGGGCATCGCCGTCCAGCGCCTCATGGCCGATGGCTACGGCTTCGGCGCCGAGGGCGACTGGAAAACCGCGGCGCTGCTGCGCGCCATGAAGGTCATGGCCGCGGGACTCCGGGGCGGGACATCTTTCATGGAGGACTACACCTATCATCTCCAGCCTAACAACCTGAAAGTCTTGGGCGCGCACATGCTGGAAATTTGTCCCAGCATCGCCAAAGGCAAGCCCAAGATCGAAGTCCATCCTCTGGGCATCGGCGGCAAGGCCGACCCCGTCCGCCTGGTTTTCGACACCCAGCCCGGGCTGGGACTCAACGCCTCGCTTATTCATTTGGGCAACCGTTTTCGTCTGCTGGTCAACGAAGTGGAAGTCGTCGCCCCCGATCATCCGCTGCCCAAGCTGCCCGTGGCGCGGGCGGTGTGGCTTTGCAAGCCCGATCTTCCGACTGCGGCCGCCGCGTGGATCTATGCCGGCGGCGCGCACCACACCGGTTTCAGCCAGGTGGTGACCACCGAAATGCTCGAAGACTTCGCCGGGATGGCCGGGCTGGAGATCGCCATTATTGACGCCCAGACCACCCTGCGGGAATTCCGGAGGGAACTGCGCAACAACGAAGTCTATTACGCCATGAACCGGGGATTTGTCTCCTGAGGCGGGGAGCGCCCCCCGTCAATTCAGAAGTTTGCGTTGCGGAGATACCCTGCAAATCTGGCACGGCATGCCAGAATTGCACGCCTGATTTTCTGAGATGACTTCCCGCCTCTTTCGGTTTTTGATAGTCGGCAATTTATGATGCGTTCCACTCGACTCCTCCCAACCCGATGGCTTCTGGCGCTGGCTTTCTTTTGTGCCGCCGCCCCTCTCCCCGCCCAGTCCGCCGACGAGGGTCCCGCTCTCTCGCCGCGGGAGCAACTCATCATCGCCGCCGCCAAGGCCGGGCCGGAGCCGCGCATTAACGGGGCGCGGATTTTCGGCGTCCAGCCGCGCACGCCGTTCTTGTGCGGCCTGGCGGTGACCGGCGATAAGCCCCTGACCCTCGCCGTCAAGGGGCTGCCGTCGGGGCTGTCGTTTGATCCCGCCACGGGCATCATTTCCGGCGCGATCTCCGGCAAGGGGGAACATCAATTCATCGTCCACGCCAGCAATTCCGCCGGCAAGGCGGAGGCCCAATTCCGCATCGTGGCGGGCGACGCGCTGGCCCTGACGCCGCCCTTGGGCTGGAATAGTTACGACGCTTTTGGCGATTCGGTCTATGAATCGGAAGTCCTCACCAACGCGGCCTGGCTCAAGTCCCATCTCCAGCCCGCCGGCTGGGACACGGTGGTGGTGGATTTCCGCTGGTACGACAGCCTGGCCGACGGCATCCGCGTGCAAAACCCGGAAGGTGTTTGTATTGACAAGAATGGCCGCTGCATTCCGCCGGCCAACCGCTTTCCCTCCGCCGTCAATGGCCTGGGGTTCAAGCCGCTCGCGGACAAAATTCACGCGCTGGGCTTGAAATTCGGCATCCACATCATGCGCGGCATCCCGCGCAAAGCCGTCGAGGCCGACCTGCCCATCGCCGGTTCCTCGTTCACGGCGTCGCAGGCGGTGCTGCCTCCGGGGGACACCAACCGCGCCTGCCAGTGGAATCGCGACATGTTCGGCGTGGACGCGCAAACCGACGCCGGCAGGGCCTGGTATGCGAGCATCGCCCGCCAATACGCCGCCTGGGGCGTGGATTACGTGAAGTGCGATGACATCTGCTTTTTGGGGCGGGGACGGTTTTACGGGGCGGAGGAAATTGAGGCGCTGTCAAGAGGATTGCTCGCCAGCGGGCGCTCGATTGTGCTCAGCCTTTCCCCCGGTCCCGCGCCGGTGGATTGCGCCCCGCACTTGAAGCAGTTCGCCAACCTCTGGCGCATCTCCGGCGATTTTTGGGATAATTGGAGAGCCTTGAACGCCAATTTCAACCTGCTGGCCGACTGGTCGAGGGAAAATGGCCCCGGCCACTGGGCCGATGCCGACATGATTCCCTTTGGCCACATCGCCCTCCGCAACTGCGACGTCCATCCCGAACGCTGGTCGCGCTTCACCCGCGACGAGCAACTCACCCTCATGTCCCTTTGGTCCCTGGCCCCCTCGCCCCTCATGCTCGGCATGAGCCTCCCCGACAATGACCCCTGGACCACCGCCATTCTCACCAATCCCGAAGTTCTGGCCATCAATCAAGACCCTCTGGGACTGGCCGGCCACCGCCTCTACGGGCCGCCTGTCCCCGCGGAAACATGGATCAAGACGCTCACGGACGGCGCGTCGGCCGTCGGCTTTTTTAATCGGAGCAACCAAATCGTCAAGATCGCCGTTCCCTGGAAAAACCTGGGTTTCCAGTCTCCGCCGCAAGTGCGCGACGTCTGGCTGCGGCGCGATTTGGGCAGGCAGGACCGTTACCTGGACGAAATCCCCGCGCACGGCTGCGTCTTGCTCTCGGTGAAGTAGCCGCGGGAAAGTCCTTCTTTGCCTTCAGCCCCGCCTCATCCCTACTTCGGGCGGAATCCTGGCGGCAGACTCGGCTTGGACGGAACCTCCGGCGGCGGCGGCGGCGGCGCCGGTTGTGGCGGCGGCGATGCGGCCTCCTCCTCGGTCGCGGCGATGGCCTCATCCAAATCAAATACAATTACTGGCTCGCCCCGCTCGTCCTTCAGAATTTCCTCCGGCTCTTCGACGGGGACGGCCTCCTCCTCCGGCTCGGGCAGGCCGAGAGCGTGGCGCGCTTTTTTGGCCGCGCCCGTTTTCGGATAGTCCCTGGCGATGCGCTGGAGCAGCGCGGCCATTCTCTCCTGCCGGCCCATGCGGGAATAGATATTGCAGAGGTGAATGGCGGCCCATCCCCAGCGCTCGGCGGGCAGCCTCTTTTTGAGGACCTCCTCGTATTCCAGCGACGCGGCCACGTCATTGTGCAAGTCCTTCTCGTAAATCTCCGCGATGCGCAACGCCACGTACTGCTCGCGCGGGTTCTTTTTCAGATACTCGCGCATCATTTGCACGGCTTCCAAGGGCTTGCCATCCGCCCACGTCGCCTCGGCGTGGTCATATTCCGGATTGTTCGTCACTTCCCCTCTGTCGCTGAACAAAAGGGCAACCGCCCGCGCCCCCATGAAATGCGTCACATCGTAGGCGACCAACAACCCCAGGCCAATCATCGCGATGACAAACGCCGCCAAATAACCCACCAACTTCCCCTGACGCGCCTCCGGGGCCGGCGCGGAGGAGGCGGCGGCGCGAGCCACCGGCGCGTTGGTCGGCGGTGCCTTGGTTGGCCGCGCGTTGGTCGGCGGTGCGGCGGGCGCGGCCGATTGCGGCGCGACGTTGGAGCCGGCGGCGTCATTGGTCGCCGCCGGATTATTGGTTGACAAGTCGGCGACATTGGTCTGGAGTGGTGCGGCGGGGGCCTGGTTGGTGTTGCCAGGGTCGGGGACGGCGGTGAGATCAGGCCCCGCATTGGTGGCCCGGGCGGCGGCCACCTGGGTGACGATCGCATAATTGGCGCGGACTTCCCAGGCGAGCCAGATGGCCAGGGCGGTCAGCACCACGTATGCGCACCATTTCAGCTTTGCATTCATGCGCGGAATGGACGACCAATCATTTGGCGGCTACGCTACACTACGTTGAAAATGGATGCGAGCGGATGTTTTGCCGCCCGCGCGCGCGCCGGAATGGATTTCAACTATGACCCGCTCAACGGCTCGGCGGAAACTGGCGGCTGAGGATGGCTTCCGCCGAGGCCGCGCAAAAATCTCCCGGGATGTTCTGCCCGGTGCTCAGATAGCGAATGGGATGATTGGCGCCCAACACCAGATTCCAGAGTTTCCCCCACCGCGTTTCTTCGTCCAGGTGGGTGATGATCAGGTCCTCCACCGGCAACGCCGCGAAGGCCCGCACTTGCGCCAGCGTCACGGAAACATCGTAGGCGCCGTTGAGCGCCAGGTGCAGGCGCGGCGCGCCCAATTGCTGCAGCCGGCCCGACAGTTCCTGGATCGCTTCCGGCTTGCGCCAATCCACCCCCGGCAGATCAATAAAACCTATGTCCTCGGCCATGGCCCCGCCGCCGGAACTCCAGGCCCGTTCGCTTGGCACGTGCAAAATCTCGCAATACACCGTCAGGGATTCCGCCATGTTCGCCGTCGCTCCGTCCAGCCGCCACACCCGCGCCAGGCGTCCTTCCACCAGCGCCGCCTGCGTGAGCCATTTGCAAAGGCACGTCGTCTTGCCCGAACCCGCCGGCCCGATCACCGCATGCAGCGAATGCTCCGGGCTGGGTTGCGACGGCCGCCAGGCCTTCGCCAGAAAGTCCCGCGCCAGCCCAATCTCCTCCGCCGGCGACGGCGGCGGATTTTCGCCGTGCTCCCAGCGCACCTGGTCCAGAACCCGTTGCGCGTGGAGCGGCAGCAGGCCCGTCTTTTGCAGCATCGCCCCGATGCGCCAGCCCCCGGCATCCAGGTCGGGGACGGGCGCGGTGAATTCCGGCAGCGCGGACGGGCCGGCGTCGCTCTTGGCGGCGGGCGTTTTGACATGCTGCTCGACCTGGTGCAGGCGTTGCTCCAACCGGGCCAGCGCCTGGGAAACAGGCGCCGCCTCCGGCGCCGGCGTTTCCGGGCGGTAAGCCAGCACCTCGATCATCGGTTTTTGCCAAAGCCGGGCCAGGCCGTTGGCGGGCAGCGGGCGGACATTGAGCACCACCGCCTCCGGCCCCAATCGGGCGCGAATCTGCGCCACGGCCTCCTCGGCCGACGCGGCTACGAAAGCAATCGGTTCAATGTTCAAGCTCGGCCTGAGAATCTACCCCGAAGATTCCCCTTTCCAAGTTCATTCTCTTTCCCGCCGCCGTGTGCGTCCGTGTTTGTCCGTGTCCATCCCCTTCCTCCCCTCCCCTCGTTCATTTTCGCGACGATTTTTCCGGCCCGCCTTTTCCGCCTTTGGCCCTCGACTCTCAGCCCTCGGAACATCAGTCCCGCCCTTCTGCGCCAATTCCGGCCAGCCAGAGCCAAACCACAGCTTCTGGACACAAATGACGTGGCAAAATGAATCAATACCAATTTCCCAGGGGCCTTTCACCTTCACGATCAAACTCACCACGGCCTCCGAAAACACCAACAAATTGCTATTGACCATCACGCCAAAATCGGGTCTAATCACCGCAAGTTTCCTGAACCTGGCCGATGCGAAACAAACGATCACCATCAACGGGGTGCTGCTGCAAAACCAGACCAACGCCCAGGGCTGTTTCCTGGGCGCCAATCAGAGCGGCGCGTTTACGCTCGAAAACCCGTGAGCCACACGGCGGCGGAAAACATTGTCTCGCTGGTGTTCTGGCGGACTCGTCAGCGCGAAGATTTGGCTTTGCTCCTCAAGGCGCCTCCGAGGGTGCCTGAAGGCGGCAAGGCTCGAAAACAACAGAAAAACACAAAAACAAAGCATAAAAAGAAGTTATGAAACTAAATGACCTCAAACACACTCAGTTGGCAGTGATAGGCGGACTCGCCATGTTGGCGGTGTGCGCCACAACTGCAAAGGCGGACGGCGCTCCGGCCGGTTGGTATCTCAGCTCAGACGCTGGCATCAATACCATGGAGAGCTTCAGACACGTTTCGACCGAACCCGGCGGGCGCTGGGGTCTGGAGGGGGGCTACGCACTCAGCCTCTCGCCCCAGTTGACTCTGGGCACGGAGCTGGAAACAGGGATCCTTTACAACAACCTCAGATCCGGCAAAGCGCACGGCGAAGCCACTCAGATTCCGCTTCTCGCCAATCTGGTTCTGAATTGTCACGTCGGCAAGTGGGTTCCTTACTTGGGGGTCGGTGGGGGCGTCGAGAATACCAGCATTTCGGTCGGCGGCGGCGGGTATCATGGCACGGACCTCGCCTTCCAGGCGCAGGCCGGGCTGCGTTACCAACTGTCCGATAACCTCGACGTGGGGCTGGGCTACAAATACTTGGCCGATTTTACCTCCAGGAACGTCACCATCAGCAACAATGCGCTCCTTCTCTCCGCGACATACCACTTCTGATCGTCGGCGGGCCTCACGGCCTTTTTTCCATCGGCGCCGAGTTCCTCCGGCGCCCCTGGGGACGGCGGCCGCCCCTGTTCCGGATTGTACCGGGGCAGGGAGCGGCAAGGCGAGCGGGACCGTTGAATGACCAATACGAGTTCCACCCTCTCAAATCGCCGAAAGCAGGCCCCGGCGCCGTGAGCGCGCAAGCTTTCGCCAAAGCGCCCTCAGCCCGGCGTTGCGGCAGTCTGGGGAGCGTGTGCGCCTACGCGTGCGCTATTCGGCGCCCTCGCCGAACACATCTTCTTTCCACAAGCCTCGAATGTTCTCATTCTCTATGCGAACTGGTATTCCACCAACGCCGGGCGCGGCTCTCGGAAAATCAGTCCCGCCCTTCTGCGCCAATTCCAACCAGCCAGAGCCAAACCACAGCTTCTGGACCCAAACGGCGTGCCAAAATAAATGAATCCCAATTTCACTTCAATGCGTTGACTTCCTCAACATCGCCATTCTGACAGGTCTCATCATTGGAGAGGATGACGGCGGGATGCCGATCTTCCTTGCTGAATGGGAAGTGTAAACTGGCCTTTGTATCCACGAGAAACCACTTGCTTCTGCCCGTGCCGTCGCCTTAAAAAGCAATATGAAAAGGAGCTTCTTCTGGCCGTTCTTCTGTTTCGCAATGGTTGTTGCCCCGCGCCCCGGCCCCGCCGCTCAATGGCCCATGCGACAACGCGACGTTGGCAACACTGGCCGCGCCGATTTCTCCATCCCCGACTCAAGACTTAACACGAACCTCTTCACCGCCATTCGCTGGCAGAAACCTTCCCCCGGCTCTCCCAGCGACGGCAGCTTCACCAGCAGCGCCATGGTGTTCTTTGACGGCGCGGGACCTGGCGGCACGGACCTGGTCGTCAGCGGGTATCACTGGCCCAAAGGTGTTCAGGGCATGGACCGCCACACCGGGGCGCTCTTTTGGTCCGGCAATCCTGACGGCGGAGAATCCATCGGCGACAACTCGCCAGCCTTCTCCACTGATGGAGCCACGATTTATGTCATCAATGACGCCACGGCCAATCACCCGCTGATGGCTTTCACGGCGGCCGACGGGCCTTCGGTTTATTGGGGCGACGGGGACGCGGACTGGTGGAAGTTGTCAGGCACCTCGCCCAAGGTGGCATCGGATGGGCGCATCTTCACCCACAGCTTTGGGGACCGGCCCTATGGCGGGACGGACAACGGCACGAACATCAGCGTTTCATGGTCAGCCGCCTCCAGCGTCTGCTCCTGGATTGGCGCCCCGGCCCTGTGGCAGAACACCAACGGCCTGGTCGTGGTCAGCGGCGGCCGATGCACTGACCTCAAGGCTTGGGACGGCGCGACTGGGGCGGAACTCTGGAGTGTGCAAGTGCCGGATAGAACGGACGCCGACCCGACGATTGATCCCGACAATGGCAACGTTTATCTGTCGGTCGGAGGCAACAGCATTTGGGCGGTGGGATTGCGCAAGGATGGGACGCCGCTTTGGGGATCGGCGGCCAGCCAGGTGTTTCAGTGGCAGGACGGCGTGAACAATCCGCAACTTGCCGAGAGCGCCGGCTGCCTGGCGCACGATGGCGCAACCTATTATTTCCAGACCGTGAGCCAGCAAGGAGACGGCCAGCTTTACGCCATTCGCACCTCGGACGGCGCGCTCAAATGGTCCTTCAACACAGGCAGTAAAGGCTTGGACTCCATTTCCTCGTCCCCCATCGTGACTTCGAACGGCGTAATCTTTGTGGGCAATAATGACGGCGGGGTCTATTTCGCGGTGCTTGACGCCGAGACCAATGGCGTGGTCATCGCCACCTTGCCGGCAAGCGATGGCGGCAGCGCCCGCGGCAGCGCGACTCTTGCCCCGGATGGGTTGCTCTACCTGCCCGCTCGCCTGAACTGGGCACAGAGCAATGGCGACAATGATCCGCCCACCCAACAGCCCGCCAACGTTTTCACCGCCTTCGATCTTTCGGAAAATCCGAGCGTTCCCCTCCCGGCCCCTTCCGCCCAGCGCGGCCGGCCTCTCAATGCTTCGGTCGCCCTGCAATGGACGCCGATTTCATCAGCCTTCGCGCCGTTTTTCGACCATTATGCAATCTATCGAGCCACCAACTCCTTTTCATCGCTCACCGGCCTGACGCCTCTGGCCGGCATCAGCAATCTGGCAGCCGCCGCGTTCTTGGATAGCCCGGCCTCCAATGGGACCGGCTATTTCTACGCCGTTGCCACCGTGCCGCGCGCAGGCGAGGAATTAAACACGGTTCATTGCATTGGTCCCTTCACCCCTTACGATGAAACCGACCTGCAAGTCGTCAGCATCTCCCGCACACCGCGTTTTCCCCGTTACGCCGCGCAATACACCGGCTACCAAACCAACGAACCTTCCGGCTTTGGCCCATACGGATTCAGCGCGGCGACCGGCCTTGGCAATGGCCAGACGACCAACACCGCCCGCTGGCCCACCAACGGCCAGCCCGTCACCTACACCGCGACGGTCCGTAACCGGGGCAGCAATCCCTGGCCAGGCGACGTGCATGGCATCTGGCTCTGGGATGGGGTGGTCGTGGACCAACCCACGGCCCCAGGGCCGCTCCCACAGGATTCGCTGACGACTTTTCCCCTGACCCGTCCGTGGGACAGCCAGCGGCATACGGTTCAATTCTGTCTCGCAGATGCCGATGCCCGAACCAACAACAACAGCCGCAGCCTCGACACCAAGTCGGTGGCCTACCTGAGCTACGTGGACCAAACCTATTACGAAGATTTCCGCGCCAGCAGCGCAGGCAACCCCAGCGCCGCGACAGACGATTTCTTCGATTGGCTCAACCGACACCTCGACCGGTTAAACCAAATGTTTGCCGAGGCCAACTCCCCCAAGCGAGTCCACCTGGATGTGTTGGAAATGCTGGCCGATGACGCGCCGGACCCAACCATAGACACAATCTATTTTGCAATATTTCCGTTCCGATTCCACGCCGGCGAGCAAAGCTGGCGGGTCGTCTCCGGCTATTATGATGCCTCCGAAGACATTGACTACGGAGCTCTCCACGAAATGGGCCACCAGCTTGGACTGATTGACCTCTACCAGATGGACGTCCCGGCCGATGCCAATCTGGTCTCGCACCAAAGTTACAGCACCATTCCCGACCTCATGCATGGCGTCAGCCATTTCTTTTCGCCGCACAGCGCGCTGGCGATGACCCACTGGGAGGACCAGGCCCACGGGTACTTCGGCCAGTATCTTTATGACTTGCCCGCACAGATCAACCTTCGTCTCCTCGGCCTGGATGGGCAGCCGCTGCAGGGCGCAACGGTGAAAATGTATCAATATTGCAGCCGGCCCGGCCTCGGCCAGGTCATCAGCACCCAAATCAAGGCCCAAGGGCTGACCGACAGCAACGGGATCTGGGCGCTGCCAAACGTGCCGTTGGACCACACCTTGGCTCCCCCACTGCCCACCGGCGACGTGCTCAACGACAACCCTTTCGGTTATGTCGCGGTCATTGGCAACAATGGCGTGCTCCACTTCCGGGTCGAACACAACGGCTTTGCTGATTATGCCTGGCTGGATATCACCGAGCCGAATGTCGCCTTTTACCAGGGGCAAACCAACACCGCCACCTTCACACGTCAACTGGCTCTGGGCGGGCCTGTGCAGTACTTCCCGCCCGCCGACCTGGCCAAGGCCAGCGCGGGCGCCTGGCTGGCGTGGGCAGACGGCTCAAGTCCCGGCGCAACCTATACGACCAATGACTTTCAGTTTTTCCTGACGGGCAACAACTCGTTGGAATTCGTCACCGATGGCGGCTTTGATACTTACGTCCGTTATCCAGGCGCCGGCCTGGCGCAGTGGGATCTGACCCTGGCGCAATTCCTGAACCTCAGCCTGTTTGCCGTCAACACTAACATCGCATTTCAGAGCGGCAGCCCGTGGATCCGGCTCACCGACCCCGACGGCAATTATTTCCAATACCAGTACTTCCTCGGTGACGGGCCCCTCGATATTCTCAACGACGCCATCGGCCAATGGCAGTCGTATTCCATTCCGCTCGACGCCTCGCCTGCGGAAACCAACGGCTGGCGCCGGACTGCCTCTGGCTCGCCGGACATCACGCGGATTCAAAGCCTGGAAATCCACATGGACACCTGGGGTTCTGGCTTTTCCGTCTGGCTTGACGGCGTGAGTTTCCAGCCGCCATTGCTGCCGCCCTTCCTGTCAGCGGCCAAACAACCCAACGCCCTGTGGCTCACCTGGCCGACTTCGCCCGTTGGCTTTGTGCTCGAATCCGCCACCGAGGTGGGCGGCGCCTATGCCAACTTCCTGGGTGCTCCCGTCCAAACCAACGGTTCCTGGTCCACGCTGGTTCCGACTTCCGACCCACAGCGCTTTTTCCGGCTGAGAAAGTAACCCGTCTGCGCCCGCATCATAGCGGTCACCATCCTTTTGCCCGATGATCCGGCGACCTCATTTGTTTTCCTCCGCTTATTTCCTAGGACTGACCCTTTCAGTTTCCCGTTGCATCGCAATGCCTCTTCTGATAAGATAAACTATTAGACGAGGATTAGATATGCCAAAACTTCCGTTCTTCGGCCCCATGCTCGGGGCGGCTTTGTTTCTGGGATGTGCCGCGGCCACGGCGCAGGTCCGCATCACCGAATTCATGGCCAGCAACACCCACACCCTGGCCGACGAGGATGGCGATTCCTCCGACTGGATCGAAATCCAAAATACGTCCGGCACCAATGTCAACCTGTTCAACTGGGCGTTGAGCGACAGTTCGGGCAACCCGCAAAAATGGCTGTTCCCATCCACCAATATCTCCGCCGGCGGATTCATGGTCGTTTTTGCCTCCGGCAAGAACCGCCGCGTCCCCGGCGCCCCGCTCCACACCAATTTCAAACTCTCCGCCGCAGGCGAGTATTTGGCTCTGTCGCGTCCCGACCTCTCTCTCGCCACCGAGTTCCCCCCGTCCTTTCCCCCGCAGTTTCCAGATGTCTCCTACGGCCTGGAAATGGCCTTTGCCACCACAACCCTGGTGGGCGCCAACGCCTCGATTCATTACCTCATTCCCACCAACTCCTCGGTGGATGGCGCCTGGCAGCAAACCGCCTTCAATGATTCGGCTTGGCAGGTTGGCGTCAACGGGATTGGATACGAAACGGGTATCTATGACCCCGGCGAAGAATCCTTCTCCGCCAAAGTGCTCGCCTCCCAACCCGTCGCCTACTGGCGGCTGAACGAAACCAATGGCGTCCAGGCGGTCAACTCCGGGTCTGCCGGAGTGGAGGACGTGGCGGGTTACCTGGGGAATATCGTCCTAGGCGGCGCCGGCCCGCGCCCGCCACAATTCCCGACGTTGGAAGCGACCAACTGCGCGCCCGTCTTCGACGGCGCCAGCGCCTATGTCAACGGACCCTACGAACTGGTCAATAATTTGCCCGCCTTCACCATCGCCGGCTGGATCAATCCCTCCGCCACGCCCGCCAGCCGCGCCGGTTTGTTCGGCCAAAACGACACCATGGAATTTGGCTTCAGCTCCTCTTCCACCCTCCAAATCTGGACCCCGGTCGGCTCGGTGTCCAAGAACTACCCATTCGCACTCAATCAGTGGCACTACATCATGGCCGTGGGCGGCAACGGGCAGCTCTCGCTTTTTTTCGACGGCACCAACGTCGCGAGCACTTCGATTTCCGCGGCGAATTTCGGCGAATCGGAATTCGATTTCAACATCGGCGGCGGCGGCGTTTTTGATCCCACCGGCAATTATTTCAAGGGCGGCATTGACGAGGTCGCCGTCTGGTTCCGCGCTCTGGCCACCAACGAGATCACCGCATTCCTGGCCACCAACGCCGAGAAGGTCAGCTACACCAATTATATCAACACCGATGTCCGCGCCGCCATGTTCGGTTCCAACGCCTCCGCTTTTGTGCGCATCCCCTTCCCTGTGGCCGACCCGTCGGCCTTCAACACCTTGAGCCTCCTCATGCGCTACGACGACGGCTTCGTCGCCTTCCTCAACGGCCACCAGATCGCCGCCGCCAACGCCCCCGCCACGCTGGCCTGGAATTCCACCGCCACCCAACGCCATCTGGACCCCCATGCGGTGCAATGGCAGGAATTCGATTTGAGCGCCGCCCAGGCCTATTTGCAGGCCGGCAACAACGTCCTGGCCATTCAAGGCCTCAACATCGCCGCGACCAATACGGATTTCCTGATGCAGGCCCAATTGCTGGCCCAAACCATCACCAATACCCTCGCCACTTATCGCTATTTCTCCGGGCCGACCCCCGGCGGCCCCAATGGCACCAGCACCAACGATCTCGGCCCGATCCTCTCCGGCGCCAGCCACTCTCCCAACGTGCCCCAAACCACCGATTCCCTCACCGTCACCGCTCAGGCCGCGCCTGCCTTCAACCCCATTTCCAACGTCACGCTGCATTACTGCGTCATGTTCAACTCCGAAGTCACCGTGCCTATGAACGATTCCGGCACGAACGGCGACGCCGTCGCCGGCGACGGAACCTGGACCGGCAAAATTCCCGCCGGCGTCGCCGCCGCGGGACAATTGCTCCGCTATTATGTGACGGCCACCGACACGGCGGGCAACGTTTCGCGCTGGCCCATTTTCCCGGACCCGACCCAATCACAGCAGTATTATGGAACGGTTGTCGCCGATCCTTCGATTCAATCCCATTTGCCAGTGGTTTATTTATTCATTCAAAATCCCTCCGCCGCCGATAATCAAACCGGCGCGCAGGCTTCGCTGTTTTATCTGAATGAACTCTACGACAACCTCACCATTTACGTTCACGGCCAATCCTCCATCGGCTGGCCCAAGAAAAGCCACAACCTTGATTTTCCCAAGGACCATCAATTCCTTTACGCCCCCGGCGCCGACCGCGAAAACAAAATCATTTTCATGAGCGACTACAGCGACAAGGCGCGGATGCGCACCACCTTGACTTACGCCGCCATTGCCCAATCCGGCGGCGTCAGCTTCTTCTCCTTTCCCATCCGCATCCAACTCAACGGCAGCTTTTGGGGGATTGAAGACATGGTCGAACATGGGGACGACTTATTTTTGGATCGCATCGGGCGCGACGGCAACGGCGCGCTTTACAAAATGTATAACGACATGAGCACCGCTTCGGGCAATGAAAAGAAGACGCGCCAATCGGAGGGCACGGATGACTTGACCGCTCTGATTGCCAACCTGGACGAGTCCGTTCCACTCACCAATCGCCTGCTTTACGCCTACGACAATCTCGACCTGCCCCAGACCGCCGGCTATTTCGCCGGCCTGGCTCTCGTGAGCGACCAGGACGTCGGCCACAAGAATTATTACCTCTATCGCGACAGCGACAACACCGGCGAATGGGCGATTTTCCCGTGGGACGTGGATCTTTCCTGGGGGCGCAATTGGGTGGACAGCTTCACAGGGTCAAACTATTTCAACGACGTCATTTTCACCACCAACGTCCTTGATTTCTATCCCGGCGCGCTCATCCAGCCCAAACCCTCCAACCGCCTCTTCGATCTGTTTTTTGCCTCCGGCGATTTCAGCCAGATGTATCTCCGCCGGCTGCGGACCTTGATGGACACCATCCTCCTGCCGGCCGGGACGCCGGCGGCCGCGCAGGTCCTCGAACCCCTCATCCGTCAATACGAAAACACCCTCAACCCGCCGGGCGTCTCCCCCTCCGACACCGCGCTGGACTACGCCGCTTGGGGGCCAGCCTGGGGCGACGCCAGCCTCAGCCAGTTCCCGAACGATGCCGAACGCCTGATCTCCGTTTTCCTTGTCGGGCGGCGCGCGTTTCTTTTCACCAGTCCTTACGCCACGCTCGACGGCAGCACTTCCGTCAGCCTCAGCAATTCCATTCCGCCCTCCCAGCCGGCCAACACCGTCATCCTCATTGCCTCCTCCGACTACCTTCCTGCCAGCGGAAATCCCGAAGAACAATACGTCCAGTTGAGCAACACCAACTCCTTCGCCGTGGACGTTTCCAATTGGCGCCTCACCGGCGCCGTGGAATTCCTCCTGCGCCCCGGCACCGTCATCCCCGCCGGCCGATCTCTTTATCTCGCCGCCAGCGTCAACGCTTTCCGCGCCCGCGCCTCCAGCCCGCACGCGGGCCAGAACGTCTTTGTCCAGGGGCCTTTCTCGGGCTTCCTCAGCGCGCGCGGAAACTCTGCCTTGATCCTCGAAAACGACCGGGGCGCGGTTGTCAACAAAAACCCCTTTGCCGAAAACTCCTCTTCCCTCCAATTCTTCCCGGGCAATCTTGCCGTCCTTCGCGTGGGCGACGGCGCGGAATCCCTCAGCAGCCACGGAAACTCCCTTTTCCTGGACCAATTCACCACCAACGGCGCGCTCGCCGACACCGTCTCCATCCCCGATGACTCGACCAACGCCCTCATCATCAGCGGCAGCGCCACCTCCGAGGGCGGCCTGACCCTTTCCCCCGACCAGCGCCTGCTCATGTTCGCCGGCTACCAGATTGCCTTTACCAACAGTTCCTCCTCCCTGCCAAACTCAACCGCGGCCGCGGTTCCCCGCGCCATCGGCGCCGTGGATGCCAGCGGCGCCTGTGCCATCCTCGGCCTGACCACCAACCAATACAGCAGCAACAACATTCGCTCCGCCACAACCGACGGCCTCGGCAACTATTGGGGCGCCGGCGCCAACAGCGGCACGTTTTACTTCGGCGAGGACCTCCCTGCCACCATTCAATCCACCGTCGCCAACAGCATTATTATCCAGGACCTCGGCGGAAACCTCTATTTCAGCACCAGCAAGTCCACTCCCGGCATTTGGAAAATCCCGGGCACTCCTCTGCTCCCCGCCTCCCCGTCCCTCTTCCTCCCCACCGGCACGGGCAGCGCCCCTTACGCCTTCGCCTTCAACTCCAATTTCACCGCCGCCTACGTCGCCGACGAGACCCTGGCCGGGAAGGGCGGAATCCAGCGATGGGATTTCAACGGCGGTGCCTGGACTCTCACCTACCCCTTCACCGCCCTCACCAACGTCGGCGCCCGCGGCGTGACGGCCGATTTCACCGGCCCCCACCCCGTCATCTACGCCACCACCGCCGAATCCTCCGCCAACAGAATTGTCAGCCTGACCGACACCAACGCCGCCTCCGTTGCCACGACTTTGGCGACCGCGGGCGTCAACCAACTCTATCGCGGCATCGCCTTTGCTCCTTCAGCCGGCCTTGCGCCCCAATTCTACGCTGCCGCCTCCACCGCCCAAGGCTTCCGTTTAAGCTGGACCGCTTTGCTCAACCGCAACTACACCGTCCAATACAACGGCGACATCTCCACCACCAACTGGCAGCTCCTGACCAACCTTACCACCACCTCTCCCGTCGTCACCATCCTCGATCCCTCCGCCCCCTCCCCAACCAATCGCTTCTACCGCCTCCTCCTCAATCCCTGACCCTTTCCCTTTCATCGTTTCGCCGACGCCGGACTTCCATTCAAGTCCGCCGCCAGTTCTGACGATAGTGTTGCGAGGCATCCTGCGCACGCTCATTGATTTGCGCTGGGAAAGGGACTCATGGAAGAACTTGTGAACATCGTCGTGGAAACCGGGCAAACAAAACATGTTAATGGTGACACCGGAGCCAGTCCGCCTGCTCCGGCAGGCAACGGTGTGGCCAATCCCGTGGTGGAACGCAATACCCGCCTGCTGATCATTGACGACAACCGCGCCATCCATGACGACTTCCGCAAAATTCTCACCCGGCATGACACCTCCTCCAGCCGGGTGGAGGAAGTGGAAGTGTCCTTGTTTGGGGAGGTGGCAAGAAATGGTTCCGCCTGCACCGGCTCTTTCCAACTCGACTCAGCCTATCAGGGAAAGGACGGCCTGGGTCTCGTCCAGGAAGCCTCCAAGCAAGGCCACCCCTATGCCATGGCTTTTGTGGATGTGCGCATGCCGCCCGGTTGGGACGGCGTGGAAACCACCGCCAAAATCTGGGAGGTTGATCCCGATCTCCAGATCGTTATATGCACCGCCTACTCGGACTGTTCCTGGGGCCAAATGCTCGATAAGCTCGGAAGATCCGACCGGATGGTCATTCTCAAAAAACCCTTCGACAACGTCGAAGTCCTGCAACTGGCCAACAGCCTCACCCGCAAATGGCAGTTGTTGCAGGAGTCAAAAGGAAGAATGGCCAGCCTGGAGGAAATGGTCGTGGCCCGCACCGCGGAAATGGTGCAGGAACAGGAGAAGTTCAAGGCCATCTTCGACAATTCTCCCGAAGGCATCTTTCAAACCACCGCCAACGGCCGTTTTCTTACCGCCAATCCCGCCCTGGCCTCCATCTACGGATACGCCTCGCCCCAGGAGTTGATGGAACAACTGACCGATATTCAGAACCAGCTCTATGTGGACCCGAACCGGCGGATTGAATTTGAAAAAAAAATGCGGGAAGAAAGAGTCGTGCGCGAGTTCGAGTCGAAGATAAAATGCAAGGACGGTTCCCGCAAGTGGATCAGTGAAACCGCCTGCCGGGTCGCCAAACTCGACGGTTCCTTGTCGCATTATCAGGGCTTCGCGGTGGACATTACCGCCCAGAAAAAGGCCCAGAAAGACCGCAACCTGATCGAGATTCAACTGCGCCAGGCCCAAAAGCTCGAATCGGTCGGCCAACTCGCCGCCGGCATCGCCCATGAAATCAACACCCCCATCCAGTACATCGGGGATAACATCCATTTCATCGAGGAATCTTTTGCCGCTCTGGGCGGCTTGCTCCAGGATTACCAGAAACTGGCTCTCGCCGTTCAATCCAACTCCGTCACGCCCGAACTGCTCTCGGCCGTGGAATCCTCCATTGAGAACGCCGACATTGATTATTTGCGCAAAGAAATCCCCCTGGCCGTCCAGCAATCCCTCCAAGGCGTCAAGCATGTTTCCCACATTGTCAACGCCATGAAGGAGTTCTCCCACCCCGGCAACCGCGAAATGGTCGCCCTGGACCTCAATCACGCCATCGAATTGACCGTCACCGTCGCGCGCGGAGAATGGAAATATGTCGCCGAGGTGGTGACTGATTTTGCCCCGGATTTGCCCCCGGTCTGGTGTCTCCCCGGCGAATTCAACCAGGTTATCTTAAACCTTATCATCAATGCCGCTCATACCATTGCGGATGTCGTCAAGCCGGTGGAAGGCAGCAAAGGCGCCATCCGCATCAGCACCCGGCTGGATCGCGGCTGGGTCGAAATCAGGGTTTCAGACTCCGGCACCGGTATTCCCGAAAGCATCCGCCACCGCATTTTCGACCCCTTTTTCACCACCAAGGAAGTGGGCAAGGGCACCGGCCAGGGGCTGGCCATCGCCCGTTCCGTCATCGTGGACAAACACGGCGGCACCCTCACCTTTGAAAGCCAAATGGGCCGCGGCACCACTTTCATTATCCGCCTGCCGACGGCAGACCGCGCCACGGCTGGATAGCAGCCATGAAAAAAAGAATTCTCTTCGTGGACGACGACCCCTTTGTCTTAAAGGCATTGCAACGCATGTTGCACGGCCTGCGCGGGCAATGGGATATGGAATTCGTCGCCGGCGGCGTCCTGGCCCTGGCGCGCATGGCCCAGGCCCCCTTCGACGTGATTGTGACCGACATGCGCATGCCCGGCATGAACGGGGCCGAATTGCTCAACGAAGTCATGCGCCTCCATCCCAGGACCATTCGCATTGTCTTATCCGGCCACGCCGACACCGACCTCATTCTCAAGTGCGTCAACTCCACCCATCAATTCTTGTCCAAACCCTGCGATTCCCAGGCCATCAAAGCCACCGTCCAGCGGGCCTGCGTCCTGGAAGACGCCGCCGAGAACGAAACTCTCAAGCAATTGGTCGCCCGGATGACGCGACTGCCCAGCCTGCCCTCCCTCTACCTGCAAATTGTGGAAGAATTGAACGCGCCCTCCGCCACCATCCAACACATCGGCGAGATTGTCTGCCAGGACATGGCCATGACCGCCCAGTTTTTGAAGCTGGCCAACTCCGCCTTTTTCGGGCTTTCCCACACGGTGACCAGTCCTGCCGAAGCCGCCCTCTATCTGGGCCTGGATACCATCAAGGCGCTGGTCCTTTCCATCCACACCTTCTCCCAGTTTGAGGATCTCAACGGTTGCGGATTCAACCTGGATGCTCTCATGCACCACAGCCTCAGAACCGCCGGGCGCGCCAGGGAAATCGCCAAACTGGAAAACTCCACCCAAATAACCGCCAACGAATGTTTCGTCGCCGGCATGTTGCATGACATCGGCAAGCTGCTCATGGCCGCCAATTATCCCAAGGAGTACGAGCGCCTGACGCGACTGGTTGACCAGGAAGGCCTCTCCCAGTCCGCCGCTGAAAAGATAATCTTCGGCGTCAATCACGCCAGCGTCGGCGGCTACCTGCTGGGCGTGTGGGGATTGCCCGTCTCCGTGGTGGAAGCCATCGCCTTGCACCATACCCCGCAACGAACCACCTGTCCCGCTTTTGGCGCCCTTACCGCCGTCCACGCCGCCAACGTCTTCGAACACGAGCGCGCCGCCAATCTCCACCCCACTGCCGATGATGAGCTCGACGGCCCGTACCTCGCCGCCCTCGGCCTGACCCACCGCGTGGCCGCGTGGCGTCAAATCGGCCAGCCCGTCGAAACTAGCGCAGCGCCCGCGCCCGCATGAAAACCAGAATACTTTTTCGTTGACGACCAACCCAACGTTCTGAACGGATAACATTCCATCCCCTCGGCGGCCCGGGGAGCATACAGCCCGCATCGATGCGGGCCAACCTCCTGTTGTTCCATCTCGCCCACGCGTGCCTTGTTCGGCGCCCTCGCCGAACACATCTTCTTTCCCCACGCCTTGGATGTTCCCATCATTGCTCTGGCCCGGGGAGCGCGCAGCCCGCATCGCTGCGGGCCAACCCATTGTTGTTCCATCTGGCCAGCCTTCTGTTGTCCCATCTCGTCTCTCACCGGTGTTTGGCGTCCCGCCAAACCCATCCTGGCATGCCTTCCAAAAGCAAAAAGTGAGGCGAGCTTTTCAGCCTGCCTCACTTTGCTCTTGCTCAAGTGAATGTAATCTTTACGCCACAAACCGCCGCCGCAGCCAAGCCACCCCGGCGACACCCATACCGAGCAGCATCGCCGTCATGCCGCCATCGGGAACTCCGGTTGGCGTGGTGTCTCCAAGATCCCGGAAGGTGATATTCAGGGTGCCAGGGCCGCCACCGCCTGGTGTGCCGTCAAAAGCACCGTCATACTGGCCGAGTTCATGGATCGCTCCGTCGTTGAACATATACGACATGCCGAAATCCCCCGAGATATCGCTTACCACGCTGATAGAGTCTCCATTTAAAGCAACTCCGTTCCAGGGATTGTACATGGAAGAGGACCACTCGGGCTCCTTCCATAAAGCGGGCGATAGAAAAGGAAATAGAGGTACGGAAGTATCAGGAAACGGATTGGCGAAGGTCCACTCGTCTGGTGCGATCATGGTTACCTGCACAGGAGTGCCATCGTACGTAACCTGGAGCAGGGTACTGTTGACCTCGGTAATGCTGAGCAAGTCACCGCCGTTGGCGGTTTGTGCCGATGCCTTGACGCCAACCAGGGCAACCACCGCCGCGAGAATTAGCCAAATTGACTTCTTCATTGTTTTAGTCCTTGGATTTGTAGTTGATGTTATTCGTCTTTAGTCATTCCTGATCACCACTTGTTCTCATTTGCAACCTGCTCGCTAATGCAAGTCGCACATAAACAAAGATACATAGCATTTTATGCGCCGCGATTTGACATTAAACTAACTTATTGAAGGACCATTTGTATCACATTGTATAAGAGCCGTTTACCATAAAACAAAAAGATAAGAATTTCGTGCCGCTGAAGTTGGGCGGCGCCTCCAAGTGTAGTGTTTTCCGACGCATTTCGGACAAAAAGCAATCAAATTGCAAAATGCCAAACCGTAATGCTTTGATCACAAGTAGTTTCCAGATGAACCCGGAAAACAAGTTGAAAACGTAAAGATTCCCGACGCTTTCACGGAAAATTGAAACCAGTTTTTAGCGACCAGCCGTGCCATAAGCCAGTGCAGCGAAATGGAGCAACGCAAACCTCACTCGCGGAATTGCAGCGCGGCGAGCCGCCGGTAAGTGCCCTCGGCTACCGCTTGCAGTTCCTCGTGCGTGCCCGACTCCACCACCCGTCCGCCGGCGATGACAATGATTCGATCCGCATGCCGCACGGTGGCGAGCCGGTGCGCGATGATAAACGAAGTGCGCCCCCGCATCAGTGTTTCCAACGCTTCCTGAATCAGGCGTTCGCTCTCCGAATCCAGCGAACTGGTGGCTTCATCCAGAATCAGGATGGCTGGATTCTTCAGGATCGCGCGCGCAATGGCGATGCGTTGACGCTGCCCGCCGGAGAGTTTGACGCCACGTTCACCCACCAACGTGGCGTAACGTTCGGGAAACGCCTGGATAAACTCGTGCGCGTTGGCCTGTCGCGCGGCTTGTTCGATTTCTTCCGCGCTCGCCCCTGGCTTTCCGTAGGCGATGTTTTCCGCGATGCTCCCGCCGAACAGCAACACCTCCTGGGGCACCATGGACATTTGGCCGCGCAGCTCGGCCAGCCGGTAGTCGCGCGCGTCCCGGCCGTCAATCAAGACGCGGCCGGACGATGGGTCATACAGCCGGAGCAACAGGGAGATCAGGGTGGATTTGCCCGCGCCGCTCGGGCCGACCAGCGCGATCCTCTGTCCGGAAGTTGCCGCCAGGTTGATCGCGCGCAGAACTTCGACCCCTTGGCGCGAAGGGTAGCTGAAGCAGACATCCTCAAACACGATCTCGCCTCGCAGTCGCGGCAAGGTGGATGGCGGCGTGGGGCTTAGGACAACCTCCACTTCCCCGGTTTCCCGGAGGAGTTCCCGAACTCGCTGGGTGGCTCCGATGGCCTTCTGAAGCTGGCTGTATAACTCGGCAAACTGGCCCATCGCTCCAGCCACAAAGGTCGTATAGAGACCGAAACGGGTGAGTTCGCCGAAGGTGATCTCGCCCCGTTGCAGTAGTCGCGCCCCCGACCAGAGCACCAGCACGATGAAACCGAACAAAGCGAAGACGATGAAGGCGATGAACGCCGCCCGCAGCCGGGCCCCGCGCAAGGTGGTCGTCAGGAATGATCCCAATCCTGCGTGGTAGCGATTGAGTTCGTACCCTTCGTTGGAAAACGCCTTCACATTCAAGATGCCTTGCAGCGTTTCCTCCACGATCGTGGCCGTATCGGCCAGGCGATCCTGCGCTTCCCGCGAAATCTTGCGCGTCTTGCGGCCGAACACCACCGCCGCCACGATGATGACTGGCAGGCTGGCCAGCAGGATGCCCGTCAATTGCAGCGAAGTGACGGCAATCAGGGCGATCCCGCCGATCAGGATCGTGCTTTGGCGCAGAAACTGGGGCAGGATCGTGATCAACGTGTCCTCAATTTGAATCAAGTCGCTGGAAAGACGGCTGGCCAGCTCGCCCACGCGGCGTTGGGCGAAAAACGTCATCGGCAGCGAGATCAATCTCGCGTAGGTATCGCGACGCAAATCCACCAGGCTGCGTTGCCCCGCCGTGGCAAACGAGAGCGACTGGAAAAAGGAGAGGCCCGCTTGCACTGCCAGGATGCCCATCAGCAAGAGCGCCGTTCGATCCGCGCCCGCCATGCTGCCGCCGCCTTTGCTTTCGCGCATGGCCGCGTCAATGATGCTCCCCGCCAGGTAAGGGAACGACAGACTCAACAGGCTGGAGGCAAACAAAGATGCCAGCGCGGCGCTGAACCGGCCCCGGTAGGGACGCAGATACCGGAACAGATCCAACGCCTGCCTGAGAGATTCCCGATCCAGCTTTGCCTTCGGGAGCTCAATCCCCGCCTGGTCATTTCGTGAATAGCGTGCCATTCCGCCATTCTAATCGAGAACCCTCCCAGCGCGAGCCGCAAACTCCACTCTGGAGCACCGCCTCCTGAACAACGCCTCCCTTGCGTGCTCGAGTGCTGCGTCGTGTCCCTGCGTTGCGGAAATCCGGGGAGCGCGTGCGTCTCGCACGCCGTGTTTGGCGTCCCGCCAAACACATCCTGCCTTGCCGTTTCCTGTAGGCCGCGTGCCCCCACGCGGCGCTTCCCCTGAGTTTTCAGACATTCTCCATGCCAACTGCCCCTCCCCACCGCATCGCTTTGACCACATTGAGCACACGATTTGCGCGGTCCAAATAAGCTCAGCTTTTGCCAATAATTGTGGATGGACACTAATTAGCTTTGGCGATACACTCGTTCGTTCGAAGGACATCTTCGCGGCGTGTTCTTGTTGCGGAGATTTTCCTGAACCGGGTTAGGAGTTGGAAATGTTAGCGGAAATGTCTGGCCGTTTGTCGCCTCGGCATGGGCTTCCAAAGCTCGCAAGAATGATTATGCCTAGAGACGCTGGTTCCTCTGGCGGTCTTTTTCCCTTCGACCCGGCCTCATCCTCCGCCCACGTATCCAATTAAAAGGACCCTTATGAAAACAAATTCAACCAGCCCTGTAGCGGCGGTCTATGACCTTGTCATTACCCACATCTTTTGGCTGCTTGCTTGAGCGTTTCTAATCTGTAAATATCTGTCAGCACGGTTTGGCAAACTGGTCGGCGATTCCTCAGGCCGAC
>Ga0182027_10000508_pt1 | contig 67801 bp, 62 predicted proteins | sample 712E1DmetaG_FD_121300 | JGI IMG/M metagenome (GOLD analysis project Ga0182027, IMG submission 121300) | Permafrost microbial communities from Stordalen Mire, Sweden - 712E1D metaG (Illumina Assembly) | ecosystem: Environmental > Terrestrial > Soil > Wetlands > Permafrost | place: Sweden...
GGAGCCATGTGCAGGCGTGTGGGGCGACCCACGTGCCTGGACAAAAACCCACCATCCTTCGATGGTGGGTTTTTGAGTTGGGTTAGCGACAACTTTGATGAGCATTTGCAATCGGTCGAAAACGGTCGGAAACGATGACGTGGGAGGGATTCGAACTGACATTACCCAACTGACCTTATTTTACGGTTCGAATCCCATCCACGTCCTTGAGCCTATTTTTCATTCGGGCGAGCGAGTAACCCCGTTGGGAATCAATTAACCAAGTCTGACGCCATGAACCTGGGGATGTGGTTCGCTCGGCCTATTTTTGCTATTGTGATACGCATATGCCCGACGAAAAGCCCAAGAAAATAATCAAGCGACTCGCTGCGGCCTTGTGGTGCGCCGCCCCGATCCTTTCCCTGGCGGCCATCGGGACGGTCGTCGGCATCGGAATTGGCATCGGTCGGCCTGCCCCCAGCTCGTCGCCGCTTAAAGTTGTCGACGTGGCAACGGTGCAAAACCTAAAGTTGGTCACGTTCTCTAATGGCATGACTCAAATTTTGTATCATGACTACGATTACGCGACCCAAGACAAGGGATGGGATTTATCCATGACAATTCCGGCAAATAAGGGCGACGGCCGCCAGCAGCCGGTTTTTATTGCGCCGTACTTTACTTTTCAGGGCAGCAACTGGCAAAGGGAAGTATATACGTATAATTACGCAGGCAACGACTGCGACACCAAGATTCTTTATATAAACCGGGCGGAAAAATCAGCAGAAACATTAAAAACCTTCGATGTCCCGTATTGCATAAAGCAAACGCTCGACATCCGTGATTTTACGCGTTTCTTTGCGACGTCGGAAGACGGGAAAGCCGTAGCGGTCGGCACTTACGAAGACGGGAGAATAATCGCCAGCGCCAATGTCGATTCGGCTGCAACCGGCACGAGCATCACCGCTTTTAAGGACCCAAAAGCGCCGAAGGTCTATTGGCCTCCGGCCATAACCGGCACGAGCACCTTGCCTGCTGCGGGATTGGTCGCCTCAAATTGGGAAAACACCAAACTTGCTTTTATGTCCGGCGCTTGCGACACGGAAAACGGCGATACTGTAAAATTCACGATTTGGGACACGGCAAAGGGGACGCTGACAAACAAACGCGCCTCGCTACGCGCCCCCGATTGCGCCAAGGCGACTGAATTAACGGCTGCCTACGATCGTGATAGTGACGCTTTTGATATTTACAACTTTGTTTCCGGCCCCAACCAATATAAATATCTTTTCTCTGTTAGATAGCAGGGGCCAACAAGCCTTGATGTGGGGAGACAAAAATCTCGGCGTGATTGTGCCGATATGAAAATGATTATGCGCAAATCGACCAAACTAATTTGTGCGCTGGCAGCGGTTTTGGGCTCGATGGCCCTGCTCGCCGGCTGTTTCTGCCTAGGCCTCCTTATCCGACGTCCGTCGCCACGGCCGGTCATGATGGTCAACGGACAGCGTGCCGGAGTCGTCACCCACGATGACGGCACGTCCGAAATCTGGGTCTCAGATACTGTCTATCCGGACGGCCAGACGACGCCGCGTTACCGGGTCTATCTGGTAGCCACGCCACGTTTCTTCAACGTCGGGTCTGATTACCCGTATGCACCCAGGCTCGTTGACTTGGGCGGCGGTGGGGCGCCGCCGACCTACGTTTATGACGAACCCGAAACCGAGGGCTGCTACCGCAATATCTTGGTCGTCAATCGCGAACGCGGCGTCCTCGAGCAGGCGCGCCTGGGCGTCTGCGTGAAGTCGAGCATTGACCGCGACAAGACGCGTTTCATCGGCACCTCCGTCGGCTATGGTATGTACGGCGGCGGGGCTGGCACGGTGGCCGTCGGGCGCTATGATGGGGCCGTCCTGACCGCCGAGCATGCAGCGCCCCCTGGTCTGGCGCTAATCGGCTATGCCTGCGACGACAAGCGGAACCTCTTCGTCCTGTGGTTTTTTGACGCCAACTGCGGCCCCGGACCCGATTGTGGCGTACCAGTCAGGGCGGTTTGGGACGTGACGAGTGGGGAGTGGTCGCAGGTGACGGCCCCGAAGGGCTGGGAGAAACAGGCGGCCTGGTCCCACCTCGGGGATCAGACTTCCTTACCTGAACTGGATATCCTCGAACCTACCTTGCGCGCGAAACTTGAGCATTTCTGGAAGCTGTCGCTGGATTCCAGCGGCGGCTACGTGCTCTTGGGCGGGGAGTGACGCCCGCTTCGGGGTGTGTCGCGATGATATTGGGTGCGCCATCTCTTATCGAGAATATTGAAAGGACATCGAATCCTATGAAGGAAATTGAGATTCTGATTGAGGTGAACGATTCCAAGGAAAACGTGATGCAGGCGCTGGAGCGCTTCCAGTCACAAGGTCTCAAGCGGACGGTCGACGCGTATTTCTTGGACCCGCTTCGCAACGACCTCCGGCCAGACGCCGCCGGTCGCCTGCGGGCCTCGTTCCGGCTGCGCCAGAAGGACGGAAAAGCCTCGGTCGCCTACAAGGTCGACCACTTCGGGGACGGCGATGAGTGGACTTACTCGGACGAGCACGAGACCGCAGTCGGCGATTTCGACGCGATGCGCGTAATCCTGGACCACCTCGGCCTCCAGGAGCTGGTGCGGGTCGAGAGCGAGAAGCAGACCTGGACGACGCCGGAATACGAGATCGTCTTCGAGGCCGTGAAAGACCTTGGCCTCTTCCTCGAGGTTGAGAAGCTGGAACAGGTGCCGGACGACCAGGTGGCCGAGACGAAGCGGGGGATTCGAGAGTTTCTTTTTGGCTTGGGATTGAAACTGGGCGCGGAGATGAACGCGGGTAAGCCGGAGTTGCTGCTCAAGAAGAAAATGCGGCAGGTTTAATACCGTCCACGATGCGGAATCGCAAAAGCCCGCCATTGAAATAATGATGGGCTTTTCTTGCTTTTGTGTATCCGATGATATCGGAAAGTATAAGATAATTCAAAACGAGGGAAAAGGAGACCGAAATGTGCCTAAACACACCGCTAATTTTAGCCAATCCAAATTTGCCAGTTCGAATCGCTACACGGTCGCCAACTGCCTGTTCCAATGATAAACTTGCTCTGTTCCGCCGCCCCGACATCACGAGCGGCATAAAAGGAATGCCCTTCATGAAGAAAGCCGTCATCGTCGTCGCCGGCGCCGTTGCGCTCTTGCTGACCGGGGCGTTTCTCTATTTCTACGCGCGTCCGCAACCGACCGCCCGCCCGGTCAGCGCAAATGGAAGTCACATCAGCGTCCTGTTCATCGGCAACAGTTACACGTATACCAACAGCTTGCCCGCGATGGTCTCGGCGATCGCCGAGTCGTTGGGCGACCGCGTTGACTACGATATGGCCGCGCCCGGCGGCTATACGCTGCAGCAGCACGCCAAAGACGCCGACACGCTCGCCAAAATACGTTCCAAACCTTGGGATTTCGTGGTCCTGCAGGAACAAAGCCTGATGCCGGCTTACCCGGACGCCAGCATCGCCTGGTACGTCACGCCCGCCGCCAAGCAGCTGGTTCAGGCGGTCCGGGATGCTCACGGCGCGACCAAGCTCGTCTTTTTCGAGACCTGGGGCCGGCAGAACGGCGATCAGGAAAGCTGCAAAATAGCTCCGGCAGTTTGCGATTACGGACAGATGCAGACGCGCCTCGACGGCACCTACGAAATGCTGGCCGACGTCACTTCGGCCGCGCTCGCTCCGGTGGGGGCGGCCTGGGGCGAGGAACGGCGGGCGTACCCCGGGATCGGACTGTACCAAAACGACGGGAGCCACCCGTCGCGGGCCGGCACGTATCTGGCCGCCTGTGTTTTCTACATGACGCTCTTCCATAAGCCGGTGGTCGGAGCCGCGACCTTGGACCTGGCCCCATCCACGGCCGCGCAACTGCAGGATGTCGCCCAACAGGCCGTCGCCGCCGAATTGAAAAGAAAGAAAATCTAATTAAACCCCCTTTATATGACCCCTGCCAAAAGAACCATGTCGCCCGCCAAAAAGAGTCAGCGCAAGATATCCTTTCATGAAGGCGGACTGCACGCCTCTACCGGCACCGCTTTGTCAAAGAAGATCTCGCCCGCCAAACACGCTTCGGCAAAATCCGGGAAGCTCGGCCCCAAGGCGCAAAAGCAGGAAATGTTTTATGAAAACGTTTTAAAGCGCAAAAATCGTAAAGGATAAAAAATAATCGTGTAACCGTACCTGTCCCCAAAGTACCAGGTACCCGGAGGGCGGATTATTGAAGGCTCGCTTTTCCGCCCTGCTGTAGTTTCTAGACCTCCGAGCCCAGTCGGACAAACAGCGCCTAAAGCACCGTTTTCCGTTTTTACGCAGTCAGCACTTGACACATCGTTCTGGCTTCAGCTAAGCAGGGCGGGTTAAATACTAGCCCGTCTTAATATGTTCGATTCCGCCAAAGAGTCGCCGGTCGACCCAGAAGACTTCTTCGACGATTGCCCCGTTTGCCAAGCGCAGAAGCGCGCGATATCGGAAGGCCGCGAATTGACCATGGAGGAACTGGTGGCGGCCATGGGGGAGGCCTCGAAGTTTGGAGGCGTCAGCGGATCCATGATGCCGTAACCGTGCTTCTGGCCCATGGTTTCCAAGAAAAGCCTCAATCAGGGTATAATGCCCATAGCTTTTTCGCTTTAGTTCAAGCAAAATTCTGCGGAAAGTAGCCCATCCTTATGAGAAACCCCAAGAAGAACATAAAATCCGTCACCATCCGGTCTTCGGCCGCGGAGTACCTGTCTTTTGTGTTGGCGACCGGCACGGGTGAACAGAACGTCGAGATTCGCTATGAGGACGAGAATCTCTGGATGACCCAGAAGATGATGGCGGAGCTTTACGGCGTTTCCGTGTCGGCCATCAGTCAACACCTCGAGAGGCTGACGCAGGACAGCGAGATTGACGGTTCAGTTATCAAGCAATACTTAATAACTGCTTCGGACGGCAAGGCCTACCGGACCAAGCATTACAGCCTGCAAGCGATCGTCTCGGTCGGCTTCAAGGTCGAGAACGAGCGGGCAGTGCAGTTTCGGAAATGGGCGCGCCAAATCGTGAAGGAATACGCCGTCAAGGGTTTCGCGATGGACGACGAGCGGCTCAAGAGCGGCGGCTCCGTCCTGACGAGACAGTTCTTTGAGGAATTGCTCGGGCGCATCCGCGAGATTCGGCTCTCGGAACGGAAATTCTACCAGAAAATCACGGATATTTACGCGACCGCTATTGATTATGACCAGACCGCCGACACCACCAAGCGGTTCTTTGCCCTGGTCCAAAACAAGTTGCATTGGGCCATCCACGGGCAGACCGCGGCCGAGGTCATCATGGGCCGGGCGAGCGCCGCCAAGCCTCACATGGGGCTGACGTCGTGGCAGGACGCGCCTAAGGGGAAAATTCAGAAATTCGACGTCTCCGTCGCCAAGAACTACCTGACCGAGGTCGAATTGGCGAGTCTCGAAAGGATCGTCTCCGCCTACCTGGACCTGGCCGAGGACATGGCCGAGCGGCACCTTCCGATGACCATGAGCGATTGGGCCGAGCGGCTGGACCGGTTCATCCAGATGACCGACCGGGCCGTCTTGGGCGATGCCGGGAGCGTGTCGCACGAGCTGGCCAGGGCCTTTGCCGAGACCGAATTCGAGAAATACCGCCTTACGCAAGACCGTTTGTTCGAAAGCGATTTCGACGCGTTTATCGCTGGAAAGGTGAGCTATGATCAGGCGGTCGACAAGGTCAAGACGCTCTCGCCCGTGGAGACGATCAAGGGGATTCAAAAGAAGGTGGAGAGCAAGGCTGGGGCCAAGAAGCGAACCGTATGAGCAAGATTGAAAAACAGGACCCGCCAACAACAGAATAATGGTCAGGTTCAATATTGCCACGGTTTATAACCATCCCTGTCTCTTTATATGGCCCCTGCCAAAAGAACTATATCGCCTGCCAAAAAAAGTCAGCGCAAAATATCCTTTCATGAAGGCGGACTGCACGCCTCCACCGGCACTTCTTTGTCAAAAAAGATCTCGCCCGCCAAGCACGCTTCGGCAAAATCCGGAAAACTCGGCCCCAAGGCGCAAAAGCAGGAACTGTTTTACGAAAATGTCTTAAAGCACCGAAAATCGTAAAGGATAAAAAATAATCGTGTAACCGTACCTGTCCCCGGGACGAGCTAGATCATGAAACCAAAGCGCCGGCCTCGGCCGGTGTTTTTTACGTCCCGACGCGCTGTGCGGTCGGGCGCGTGCCCCTGTTGACACGCGAGATGTGAATCCTGTAGGAAGTTCGGGTAAACAGAAATCCCGGTCGCTTACCCTCGCGGGCAGGAGTACCGGGATGTATGCCAATAGCATACTCAGGGTAATTATTTCTGTCAAGCGATGTGACATCGGAGCTGTCCCCAGAAATCCACCGCGCCATTTCCGTGCCCCGTTTGGGCAAGTATCTTGCTTTGGTCGGAAATTCAAGTTTAGAAGACGCCCTTTTGCTGTATCGCCTCAACGCCAAGCTTTCTGGTACGTTTATTTTCCCGCTCCAATCGATGGAAGTGGCGTTGCGCAATGCCCTTGCTTCTCAATTGGACGCGTATTTTGGCGCTTCCGATTGGCTGATCAATCCAGCCATCCCTTTTGACCATCGCGTCTGGTCAGGCAGGCAAATCGAGAAAATCCAGAAGGCCACGAGCCGCCTTCAAGAAGGCAAACGACGACCACCAACGCAGAACGACATGATTTCGGATTTGGAATTGGGTTTTTGGACCGAGCTTGTCGACAAGACTGATGGACGCCACCGCCTTTGGTCCTGTATTAAGGGCGCTTTCCCCAACCTGCCGCCACCGGCAAAACGCGGCCCCGTGTTCTTTGCGCTCAACAGGCTTCGCAAGCTCCGTAATCGGATCGCCCACCATGAGCCCATTGTTGGCCCAGCGGCTAACCCAATTGACGCCCACAGCTTGGCTATTGCCGTTATCGGTTGGATAAGTCGCGACAAGGCTGCGTGGACCCAAAAATATAGTCAGGTGGGCGAGGTGTGGAAGGAGATATCAGACGAAAAACACGATAGGGGATGGTTGGGCTTTTAGGCATAAACAACAAAACCCTGTGCGCTATTTGCGAGCACCTCAAGAACATCTTTTCTTCGGGCGAATTAGACGAAAAAGCAGTTATCCGGAAATTCCGGATGGTTCAGAAAGAGGGGGAGAAGGACGTCGAGCGCGAATTGGCGTTCTATAACCTCAATCGCGGTTCGAGCGTCCTGCCTGGCGCCTTGGTTGTGGTACACTTCCAGCACATGGAAAAACCGGCCTGGCTCACTTGGAGCGGCAAGACGAAATACGTCGTCGCGGCCGGAACGGTCGTGGCGTTGGCATTTTCGTTCGCCGTGTATCGGGGAGCCGGCTCAGAGAGGCCCCTTGGTCCCAGCGACTCCAAACAGGTCGCGGTCGAGGTGCCGAAAGCGCCGGAACTGGACAAGGCGGCCTACGACCGCGGTCTCTTAAGGCTCACGCACCTCCCCGAAGGCTTTGTGGCGTCGGCGTCGGAGGCTCCGCCGATCTGGCCCGCGAAGGCCCCATACCCGAAGCTCGGCGCGCTGCTCCCGTTCAATCGCATCGTGGCCTTCTACGGCAACTTTTACAGCACGCACATGGGCGTCCTCGGCGAATACGCGCCGGAGACCATGCTCAAGATGCTCGAGGCGGAAGTGGAGAAGTGGAAGGCGGCCGACCCAGCGACGCCCGTCGTCCCGGCCATCGATTACATCGCCGTGACGGCGCAGGGGAGCGCTGGTAAGGACGGGACGTATCGCTCGCGCATGCCGAAAGAGGAAATCGACAAGGCGCTTGAGCTGGCGCGACTCTCCGGCGGCATCGTCATCCTGGAAGTCCAGTCGGGCCGCGCCGATCTCATGGGCGAGGTCCGCGCGCTCGAGGAATATCTCGTCATGCCGCAGGTCCATCTCGCCATCGACCCGGAATTCCGGATGAAGTATGGCCAGCCGCCGGGCCGCGTCGTCGGGACCGTCGATGCCGCGGACGTGAACGAGGTGGCGGTTTATCTCGCGGGGCTGGTGCAGGCGCATGATCTCCCGCCGAAGGTGCTCATCGTCCATCGCTATACCAGTCTCATGGTGACGAACGCGGAGGCCATCAAGCCGTTGCCGGAAGTCCAGATTGTGATGGACATGGACGGCTGGGGGCCGCCCGCGCAGAAATACGCGACGTATGAATCATATATCGCCTCCACGCCGGTGCAGTTCACGGGGTTCAAGCTCTTCTACAAGAACGACCTCAAGCAGCCCGGTTCGCATCTCCTCACGCCCGAGGAGATTCTCGCCCTGACGCCACAGCCCTCGTTCATCCAACACCAGTAACGTTTGCTGGCCGTTCGGAATATAACCAATCACAGTATGAGATTTAAGTCGTTGGCAGTCTTGGGGGCGTCAATGCTGATCGTCGGCGCGGGATGCGGCGCCACTCCGGTTCCGGCGCCCGTTGCGAAAAAGGGCCCGCCCGGGGTCGTCTGCACGATGGAGGCCAAGCTCTGCCCCGACGGCAGTTACGTCAGTCGCACGGGCCCGAACTGCGAGTTCGCTCCTTGTCCAAGCATCCCGAACAAATAACGTATTCAGCCAACGTGGACATCTTCCGGAAGCTCAAGGAACTCAATTTCCCGCTCGGCGAGTACGTCGTCGTCGGCAGTGGGCCCTTGGCGGCGCGTGGCTTGCGCGAGGCCAATGATTTGGACATCGCGGTGAGCCCGAAGCTGCTGGCGGAGCTGGTCGCCTCCGGCCATTACGAACAAGAAATGCGTCACGGCAAGCTGTTCCTGAAGGCGCCGGACATCGACGTCATCTCGCGCCTCGATTGGGAGGCTTACCCGACGACGGTTGAGCAGGCCATCAAGACGGCCGAGCTCATCAAGGGCTACCCGTTCCTGAACGCCGCGGAGACCATCAAGTTCAAGCGGGCCCTGGGCCGCGAGAAGGACTTTCGCGACATCGCGCTCCTGGAAGGAAGTCGCCCGGCGCGACGGCGGGCGCTGGTCATCGGGTTGTCGATCTTGTTCGCCGTCCTGGCCGTGGGCGTGGCCATACCCAAGCTGACCGTCCATGACTTGGTGCCGGTGGAACCGAGCCTCAAGGACTGCGTTTCGCTGGGGGTCGGTGCTCATTACGATAACCCGCTTGATAGGCTGGCGCTCCTCTTGGGCCGGAGCCAGATCGTGTCGGCGACCAGGAGCAGCGCGGAAGTGGAGAACTTCACCTTGTTCCGGATTCCCCTGGGCGCGTTGCACGGCGACTACGGATTGCGGGAGGGAATTTTCTGCGACATGATCGGCGACGGGAACGTCCCCCAGACTTCGGACAACGCCACCAGCACCGCAATGTCGGTTGAGGACGAACACAGCGGTCCGGTCGAATACTGCACCTCGGCAACGCGTCCGTGCGAGGTGAACCCCAAGGGCCTGAACGTCGTGGTGCACGTTCCCCAGGGGCTGACGCTTAGGGTAGAGAATCAGGCGTCCTGGGATACCGGCCTGTTCAAGCATCTCACCATGCACGACAGCACCAACGGCCCGAACACGATTGACTCGTACGCGACTTCGCCCGACTTCGCGCTTGGGGTCGGCGAGGGATTTTCGCCGTATTCCGGCCCGGCCCTGGACCTGTCTAAGCCGCTGGAAAAGTTATTGGCTCGGTTTCCGTACCCGAATATCCGAAGCCCTCGCATCGTCGAGATGGACGGCCAAAAAGGCCTGCTCTTCTACTGGCTGGGCGACATCTATGGCGGTGGCAGGACGTTCGAGGCGATGCTGATAATCCCGAATCCGGGCCACGAGTATTCGAACATCATCTTCCCGATCGGGCTGGAAATGATGCCCTCCGAAACCGCGACCTTCGACGTCGGCGACATGGGCAAGCTCATCGCGACCCATCAGGAGGAACTCTCGCGCAAACTTGAGGAGATTGACCGGGATTTCGACATCACCAGCGTCAAGCAATACTCGCCGCTCCTCCCGGATTCGGGGCGGCCGGTCTTCCTTTCGGCCATCCCGGCGGGGCGGTTCGACGACCTGAAGCTCGACGACCTGCCCTCGACCATGCTCTCGGGCCAGGATCTGCCGATCGCCGTCGCGAACAATCATCTCTTCCGTCCGACGCCGCGCCACCTCCTGGAATACGACCACTCCGGGCGTCTCGTCCGCTACTCCGACCCGGCCGTCTTCGCTTGTTCCGACGGCTATGCGCCCAGAATTACGGGCGTGGGCCGGACGCTCTACGCGGGCTGCCTGGATGATGCCGTCTACGAAATCGATCTCGAGGCCAACCGCGTCGTCGCGCGCTACGGTTACGAGGCGGGACTTACGAACGTCCAGAACTTTGACTTGGTCTCCGACGGCGGCGTGCTCTGGATCGGGACGATGGAAGGGATCTTCCGTCTCGACCGGGCGACGCGGGAAGTCACCAAGGCGACGACAACGCAGCTGCCGCCGAGCGACGTCAGCATGAGTTTCTTCGGCTATGGGGAGAAATGGCGTGTGAAGCTTGACGACGGCCCGACGGACGTCTTCCTAGCCGACCGCGCTTACCTGGCCATGAGCGCCAGACAGGACGACCGCTATTTCCTGACCAGCGGAGCCGGGCTCGAGCAATATGTCCGGGGCCAGTCTTTTCCGGAGCTTCTGGTCTCGGCCTCCACGTCGGCTGTCGCCGGCCAAGTGGTCTTGTCCGACTCGGGACGCTATGTCCTCGGCCTCGCCGACATGATCAGCGACGAAGGCGGCGAGTGGTACGGGACGGACTACGCCGTCTATGACCGACAGGCTGGCCGAGGTTTCGCCTTCAGGGTCGAGGGCGACCGGATAAGCCAATCGCCAAACTTCGACGGGAATCGGAACCCCCGGCCGATGGCGCTGACCGAAAGGGCCGGTCGGCTCTACCTGACCAGGGACGGTCGTGGGGTCTATCGCGTCGACTGGGACCGGCGACGCCTGGCGGCGGTGAATTGAATTTCCGATTTTTACGTCATTACCTGGGCCCGTGACGAGCTGGGCCATTAATTGATACAATGTTTAATAACCTATGCATGAATTCGGTCTGCCTGCGGCTCGAAAAGGCAGGCGAGAACAAGAAACCAGCCGCATGACGCCGTGCCCCTCCGCCTTCCTCGCCGGCGTCCGCTTCTACGCGGCGATGTTCTCCTAAGACACCAAGCTCGGCCGCTTCTCGCCCCACGTCCCTTCCTTGAACATGTCCCAAAGGTACCAGGTGCCGAGTATGTGGATTTAACCTTAGGCCAGCCAGAATATTTGTAGTATACTTTAATCATCTAAAGTCCGTTGACGCTCACCCTATGAACAAATATAGCCTCGTTCCCATCGGCCTCCTAGTCGCGGCAGCCGGTTTGTCGTCTTATTTCGTCGTCGCTTCGGCGTCGGGACTTTCTGATTACGTTCAAATAACGTCTCAGCCGACGGTCTTCAGCCAGACGCAGGTCACCGGCGCACAGACTTTTTACGCCACCATTAAAAAAACGGGGATGGTCACCGCCGATCTTCCCAATCCGATCGCGGCAGTGACTTACACTTATCGTTTCGTTGCCAGGAACAAGGCGACGAGCGAGGAGAAAGTCCTGAACCCCCAATATGCCGTCAAGGTCGCGCCGTATCCGCAAAAAAAAGGGGAGACCTTCCAGACCTCCGATAACGTGCCGCTCGCGTTCCCCGTGGGCAGTGCCGCCGGCGACTACGCGGTATATGAATTGATGACCGCCTCTGATATCGCCAAGCCATCCGCCCCCACCCAGCCGACGGCTCCCACCCAGCCATCAGCGCCAACCCAGCCTTCCGCCCCGACGCGACCAGCGAAGCCGTCTAAGCCCACCGGGGCGGGATCTGATACTGCCACCAAGCCAGCGAAACCCTCACAGCCTTCGGCCCCCACTCAACCCTCGGCCCCATCTCAACCATCCGCCCCGACGCAGCCCTCGCAACCGTCTGAACCTACTGGACCCTCTGCCGGTTCTTTCGTCGCGCCGCCGCCTCGTGAGCTCGGAACCGTAAGCTACGTCCCGGAAGAAACTCCCGGCCCAGCTCCGTCGCAAGTGCCCATGAATACGCCGACCACGCCACTCGCCTTGACCGCGCTGACGCTGTCGTCGACATCGGTTATCAGCGGCACGTCTTTCTCCGGCACGTTTACTTTGAGCGGAGCCGCGCCGGCGGGCGACCTGGTCGTGAAGCTATCGGGTTCTCCCACCTCGGTCCTGACATTTCCGGCGACCGCGACAGTGAGAGCGGGGGAAAAGACGGGATTCTTCGGTATCATCGCCCAGACGGTCGTTTCGCCCAAGACCGTGGTACTAACCGCCTCGCTGAATGCCGCCCAGAAAACAGCCTCGGTGACGGTCAGTCCGCTGGTCGTGTCATCGGTGACTTTCTTGTCGAGGTCAGTGACCGCAGGAACTCCGGCGGTCGGCACGGTGACGTTGAACGGCCCGACGCCGTCCAGCGGCACGGTCGTGAATTTGGCGGCAGACTCCAGCTATGTGACCATGCCCGGGAATGTGACGGTAAAAGCCGGCGCGAAGTCGGCCACCTTCGATGTCAAGACGAAAACCTTGACCAAACCGATTGACGTGAACGTAACGGCGGCGCTGGGGGGCACGAAGGCCCTCGGCGTGCTGTCTGTCACCCCATTGTTTCCCACGGCACTGACCATTTCGCCGAACTGGGTGCTGAACGGGGTTGCCGCGGTCGGCGAGGTGGTCCTGAACGGAGCCGCGCCGGCGGGCGGTCAGGTAGTGAATCTGACGGCTGGACAGAACGCCCCGGTGATCTTCCCTTCGAGCGTCGTCGTCAAGGCGGGCGACCATGCTGCCAAGTTCGACATCAAGACCAAGGCCGTGCCGGCGCAGACGAAAGTCGCCATTACCGCTGATTGCGGCGGTTATCAAAAATCAGATGTCCTGACGATACTGCCATTCGGGGTGTCTAGCTTGACCTTGTCGCCGGCCGGGGCGTTCAACGGCGCCCCATCGGTCGGAACCGTCACGATAAACGGCCCCGCTCTTGAGGGCGGGTCGACATTAAAGCTGTCTGCCGATCCAGCCGCGGCGGTCGCTATCCCCACGAGCCTGATGATCAGGCCCGGCGACACTTCCGTCACCTTCGACATCAAGACGACCAAGCCGTCTCTCCAGGATCCCGTCACCATCATGGCGTCCTTAGGCGATTCGACTCAGTCCGCCATTTTGACGATTGGCCCGTCGGTCATGCCGACCACCTGTCCTTATTCCTGTCGGGCGGGCACGACTAACGGCTCCGGCTGGGGTCAGCCGACCACGTCCGCAGGGTGCGACTCCAATGAAATAGCCGAATACCGCGTCTCCTGCCCTTCGACGACCCAGACCTATTCCTGCGGCTTCTTCGGCTGGGGCCGGTGCAGCAGGCAGGTTCCGTCGATCTGTTGCCGGCCGAAGTGACGGATAGGAGCCCGAATGGCCTCGCGTCGCGTTTTTCGCGCCGAGGTCTCTTGGAGAATTGCACCCATCCGGGAATCGAACCTGGACCCAGACCCGGTCGCCTTTTGATTGTGGCTGTTCCTGCGTAGGGTATAATGGTAAGGCTTAGTAAGTATCAGAAAGCCATGTCTTTGATAGAGATAAAAAACCTGACCAAGAAATTCGAGGACTTCACCGCCGTGGAGGACTTGTCCTTGGAGATAAACGAGGGGGAGATTTTCGGGCTGTTGGGCCCGAACGGCGCGGGCAAGACGACGACGCTCTCGATCTTGGCAACGCTCTTGCCCCCGACCAGCGGGAACGCGCTGATCAACGGCTTTGACGTCCTGAAGCATCCGACGCAGGTCCGGCGCTGCATCGGGTTCGTGTTCCAGGATCCGAGCTCGGACGATCTCTTGACGGGGCGGGAGAATCTCTACCTTCACGCCTTGATGTACGGGGTCAAGGACAGCGAGATCAACCGGAAGATCGACGAGGGGCTGGCCTTGGTCGACCTGACCGACAAGCAGAACATCAGGATGAGGAAGTACTCGGGCGGCATGCGCCGTCGGCTCGAGCTGGCGCGGGGCTTCTTGCACAGCCCCAAGATCCTGTTTTTGGACGAGCCGACGCTGGGCCTCGATCCCCAGGCCCGAGAGAACCTCTGGGCCTACATCAAGAAGCTGTCGACGGAAAGCAAGATCACGATCATCTTGACCACGCACTACATGGAAGAGGCGGACAAGCTGTGCGACCGGATCGCGATCATCGACCACGGCAAGATCATCGCGCTGGACACCCCGCTCAATTTCAAGAAGAGCCTGGGCGGGGATTCGGTGACCATCAAGACGAAAAATCCGGAGCTGTCCGCGCTGACGGGGATGGAGTTCGTCAAGCACGTGCAATACCAGGACGGCCTGTTGAGCCTGACCGTGAACGACGCTGGCGTCCACCTGCAGAAGATCTTGGAGAAAGTCGGCGAGGCGGCGGACGTCGAGATGCATTCGCCGACCCTGAACGACGTGTTCCTGAAATTGACCGGCAAGCAGATCCGGGAGGGCTCGGAAGAGGGCGAGGGCGGCTGGATGACCCGGTCGATGCATTCGGAAAACCGGTAGTTTACCTGTAAAAACATGTCCAAGCTAAACGTAACTTCAGAACTCAGGGGCCTCTACGCGATTTGGTACCGGGAAATCCTGGTCTTCATGCGAGAGCCCTCCAGGCTCGTCGGGGCGATCATCCAGCCGCTCTTGTGGCTGGTCATCTTCGGGACCGGACTGGGCTCGATCATCGAGCCCGGCGCGGTCTCCGGCGCCGGTTACCAGCAGTTCCTGTTTCCCGGGATTCTCGTGATGACCGTCTTGTTCGGCTCGCTGTTCTTCGGCCTGTACATCATCTTGGACAAGCGCATCGACTTCCTGAAGGAGGTCCTGGTGGCGCCGCTCAACAAGAGCACGATGTTCTTCGGCAAGGCCCTGGGCGGCTCGACCGACGGCCTGCTGCAAATCATCATCCTGATGATCCTCGGCGCGATATTCTTCGGGGTCCACTTCAGCCTGCTGTCGGTGATACTGACCCTCATCATCGTGATCCTGTTGTTGATCGCGGTGACCAGCTTGGGCCTGGCGATCGGCTCGATCATGGATAGCCCGGAAGGGTTCGGGCTGATCTCCAGCTTCGTCATCTTCCCGCTGTTTTTCTTGAGCGGGGCGCTGTTCCCGGTCACGAAACTGCCGCTCTGGCTGAAGACGATCGTGGCCATCAATCCGGTCTCGTATGCCGTGGACGCCTTGCGGCTGGTCATCCTGGGGATCACCAGTTACGGGCTCTTGCTGGACCTGACGGTGCTGATCGCCTTTACGGTCGCGATGGTGTTGGCTGGGACCTGGGCCTTCAAGCGGATCAAACTCTAACAGCAAAAATTATGGGACTCCAATTCGTCGCCATCCGGGTCATGGACCTGGAGAAGTCAATCAAGTTCTACACCGAGGACCTGGGACTCAAGGTCATCGCCCGGAACAGCTACATGCCGGGGGAACAGGTCGTGAGCCTGCTGGACGAGTCGACTGGCCAGCGGCTGAATCTCATGTACTACGCCGAGGACTGTCGGCTCTACCGGCCGTACAAGTTGGACGGCGACGAGCTCGACCACCTGTCGTTCGAGGTCCCCGACGCCCGCCAGATTTTCAATGAGCTGGTCAAGAAGGGTGCGCCCATCGCTTGGGACATCGTTGAGCGTCAGACTGACAAGGGCACATTCACCATGGGCTTCGTCAAGGACCCGAACGGCATCTGGATCGGGTTTAGGAGCCAGTCCCACTCATGACGCACGCACACGACGACAAGGCCAAGACGATCGGCTGGGCGCTGGCGCTCAACATCGCTTTTACGTTGGTCGAGGCGGTGGGCGGCGTGCTGACGAACAGCATGGCCATCTTGGCGAACGCGTTGCATGACCTCGGCGACTCCCTCGGGCTCATCGTGGCCTACGTGCTCGAACGGAAAGCGACGCGGAAGCCGGACTCGCGCTTCACCTACGGTTACAGCCGGCTTTCGCTCCTCTCGGCCCTGCTGAACGCGCTGGTCCTCGTCCTGGGCTCGGCGTACATCCTCACGCAGGCCGTCCCGCGGCTGCTCCATCCCGAACACTCCAACGCCCGGGGCATGATTGCCCTGGCGGTCGTCGGCATGGCGTTCAACGGTTATGCCGCGTACAAAATGCGACGGGGCCAGACGCTGAACGAAGGCGTGCTTTCCTGGCATCTGTTGGAGGACGCGCTGGGCTGGGTCGCCGTGCTTATCATCGGCGTCGTCTCTTATTTCACCGAAGCGCGCGTCCTCGACCCCTTGCTTTCGGTCCTGCTCACGGTCTATGTCCTGTGGAACGTGGGCGGCCGGCTCCGCCAGACGATTTACCTGTTCCTCCAGGGGACGCCGCTCGACATCGACGCGCTCCAGGCCGACCTGGCGCGCATCCCCGGCGTCCTGTCGGTCCACGACACCCACGCCTGGTCGCAGGACGGGGAACATCACGTCGTGAGCACGCACCTGCGCGTCCGGCAGGGGCTCTCCGAGAGCGAGATCACCGCCGTCAAGTGCCGAGCGCGCGAGCTGGTCCGGCCGCCGGAAGTCCACGTGACGATCGAGATCGAGTACGAGGGCGAGGCGTGCGCCTTGCCCCAGGCGTAAGCGTGGTCTCATCAAGTTCAAAAAACGGTCGCCCATTAGGCGGCCGTTTTTGGTTCGGGAGACTGAGATCATTTCGGTTCAAAGGAAGTACGCGGCGAGCGCGGCGGCGACCCCGAGGACGATCGAGTAGGCGATGATCTGGAGCGCCCGTGACCGGTCCTGCTTCCGGAACTCGGCTTGCATCACGGTGTCGCCCTTGCCGGCCTTGGGGCCGAAGTTCTTCAGCCCGCGCAACCCGAACCCGGCGCAGAAATGAAAGTGGGCTTGCAGGAACCCGATGGCCGCCAGCATGGCCGGGAGGGCGATGATCAGCCGCCCGTAGGGGTTGGCACCGAGGAGCGCCAGCGCAACCCAGAGCAGGGCGGTTGCGCCGAGCCCGATCCAGCCAAAGCGCCGACGCAGGGCAATCTCCGCCGGGCCGATGTTGCAGACGCCTGGGACGTATTCGTTAGGCATGTTGGATTCGTCTAATTCCCGCCCTTCTTGCCGAACAACCCCTTGAAGAAATTCACGATCTGGCCGCCGAAGCCGACGGGCTGCTTTGGCTGGGTCGGTTGCCTTTGCTGGGGCGGTCGTCCGGCTTGGGTATTGGTGCCAGCCTGCGGATTCTGGTTGCCTTGCGGTTCCATCCGGGGCGGCTGGCCAACCGGCTGGCCGTCTTGCAGATTGAGTTCCTGACCGCCGCCGCAAGCCTGCTGGTCAGTCCGGAATTGCGTCGCGGAGTCGAGCCGAGCCTTCTGCCAGGCGTCCTGGGCGGCCTTCTGGCTATCTTGGAAGTCCTTGGTCGCCGCCTGGACCGCCGTCTGTCGATCCGTGCCGGTCAGGTCTAGCGCCGCCAAGAGCGCGGTGGTGCGGGCGGTGAAGGAGTTCTTGGACGCCGCGTAGAAAGCGTCCAAGGCGCCGAGGACGGTCTGGCTCTGCTTAGTGATCGCGGCTTTCAGACAGGCGGGATCGGCGGTGCCGCTGGCGTTGGCCGACGGCGGCGTTCCCGGCTGACCCTGACTGGGGACTCGGCCGCCCAGGACTCCGTCAAAATTAGGTAGGCAGAGCATCTGCTGCTGGGCGCCGCCTATCGACCGGCAGTTCCCGGTAATGGTGCTGCCCACGGCGGTGACAAACGTGCAGGCGTCGCCTTGGGCCTTGCCGCTGCAGGCGTCCTTGGCGGCCTGGAGCGACTGCATCGGGTTGCCGACCCTGATGGGGTTGTTGATTTGAGAGGGCGGCGTCATGACGTTGCGCGGGGCGTTGTTGTCCGACTGGGCCAGCGCCGCCGAGGAGAACGCCAAGAGCGCCGCGGAGACGACGGTCGCGAGGATAAGTCGCTTGGTCATAAAGGGAAAAGTTTAATTAGCCGATAGCTGGATTATATCACGCAATCTCACAAAAACAGCAGACTTTTGATATAATGCTGGAGTTGGTCCGCTAAGGACCGCCAAGTGCAGAGATTATGCCGGAGACCGCACCAAAGAGCGCCCGTGACGACAGCAAAAAGACCAGCCGAACCTCGGGCTGGTACGTGTTATTCCTCGCCTGGATTGTTTGCGCCGCAGCGTATTTCGAGTTTTTCAAGACGCTGGTGAAGCCGGTGGCTGATATCACGAATGGCCAGCTTTTGGATGTCGGACATCGATATGGGCCGTTCATCGGCGTGGCGCTGGGACTGATTTCGTTCCTGGCGGTCGGTCTCGTCTATCTGATTATCCGCCTGATTCGGAAGCGGCCCTCGTGGCTCGTCGCCCTCATTCTCACGGCGCTGGGCTACGCACCTTGGCTCGTCTTGGGCTGGGACTTAGTTTATCGCGAACCGCGTTACGCCGAGGTCGCGCGTCTCATCATTACCTATATGGGAAAGCCGATGCTCTATTCGACCGCCATTGTTTGCGGAGTCGCGCTCCTCGGGGTCGTGCTTACGCTGCTCACGCTCGTTTTCAAGAAACGCGCGAAATAACGCCTATGTCATTTTTCCGAAAAGCACTCCTCGTCCTATTCGTCCTGCCGCTCGCCGGTTGCGGGCTTGGTGACCTGATGGCCTTTACCTGTCAGTTCATGAGCAACGGCGATCACTGCTACCAGAACGCCGCAGTCCAGGACGCTGATCCTTACGGCTGTGAGAAGGTCTCCGGCAAGGATTTCAAGGACACCGGTTCCAACCCGCCGCGCGACAAGTGCTATCTCCAGATTGCCGAAAACACCAACGACTACAACGTCTGCAAGAACATCAAGGGCGGACTCATGTCCTACACGCAGGAGGAATGCGTCACTGACATCGCCGTGAACACCGAGGACCCGGCTGGCTGCAAGCATCTCACGGGCGCGGAGTTCAACAGCTGTAAGGCGACGCTCGGCGCGTCAATCACCGTTGATAAGCTCAATGACATCAACGCCGAGGTCGACGCGGCTAAGAGTGCGGCCGGGGCCAATCCCGACGACAAGGACGCCCAGGATAACCTGAAGAAACTGCTGGCCAAGCAGAGCGGGCTCTTCGATTTCGCGCCGGACGCAGTCAAGGGCTCGTTCTTCAAGACTTCGCGCGAGGAGATCATGTCGAGCGTGAGCGACGAGGACGTGAAAGGGCAGATCTCCAAGGACTTCACGGACTGGCGCAACAAGAACCCGGGCATGAGCCTGAATGACCAGCTCGGCAAGATGAAAGAGATCAAGGACCAGCAGGAGCTCTCGAAGAGCCTCGATGAGCAGGCCAACACTCTCATGGACCAGATCAAGGGCGGCGCCACCGACTTCGCCAACCAGACGGCTGACGACCTGTACGGCAAGGACGCCGAGGCCTTCCAGAAGGCGATGGCGGACAAGACCAAGGCCTTCCTGGAAGACCAGGGCGGCCAGCGCATGAAGGACGGCATCGCCAGCCTGGAATACCTCAAGGGCAAGTACGACAAGGCCTCCGAGCAGTACGACGCCATCAACAAGCAGGTCGACAAGCTCAAGAAGGTCTACAACGAGGCGATGGACGTCTACAACAAGGTAGAGGGGATCAACAAGCTCGTGGCCGAGGGCAAGATCGACGTGGGTCGCGCGAAAGTGCTGACTGGCGCCGTCTATCTCGGCAAGGGCCTGGAATACGCCACCGGTTACGTCCCGGTGTTCGGCAGCACCATCTCGACTATCAGCAAGGCGACCTTCGACGTCACCATCAAGTTCGCGACCAAGCGCGCCGAGCGGACGACCTCGCTCGACAAGTGCATCGATGATCCCGAGCATTGCGACCCCAACAGCATCTCGGCGTACTAACCGTCATGTCCGACTCAACTCCGAAAGTAGCCTCAGCCAACCGTTTCACCTGCCGAAAGTGCGGCGGGGGATTTACGGTCTCCGCGGCGAACCTGAACAAGTTTCCCGGCTGGACGCCCAAGATGTGTATGCCGTGCAAGGGCTTCAAGACCGGGGCCTCCGCCCGAGAGGAAGACCTCACCACGGAGCAAGTGCTCGCCAAATACACGGGCGGCCCGCTCACCGGAGTCTTCACCGACGGCGCGGCGGAACCCAATCCTGGGCCCGGCGGCTGGGGCGCGGTCTACGTCATCGATGACAAGATCATCAGTGAGCGCCACGGCAGTGAGCCACACACGACCAACAATCGGATGGAACTCGTGGCCCTGGTCGAGGCCTGCAAGCTTGTGCCGCCAGGCGTTAAGACGACCATCTATTCCGACAGCAAGCTCTGCGTGGATACGCTCAACCAGTGGGCGCACAAGTGGAAGCTGGACGGCTGGAAGCGCGGCAAGAACGGCGAAATCAAGAACGTCGAGCTGGTCCAGGAGCTTCACGGCATCTTCCAAGCGCGCCTCGAATTGAAACTCGAGTGGATCAAGGCGCACGCCGGCAACCGCTGGAACGAGTACGCCGACTCGCTGGCGACGAAGTGGCGGCATTCGTAGTCGAGCAGAACTTCAGTTGATAAGTTCTGCCGTGTTATACTTTCCCTAGCTGCCTTTTATTCGTCGTGTTAAGCGACGAGGCACAGTTCATCATTATGATTAAGTATAAGCGTTACTTTGCCCTCGGGTCTGCGATCGTGGCCGTGGCAGGCCTGGCCCTTTCGGCTCAAGCGTCGCCATCGTCAGTCCAAGGCGGTTTTGCCGTCAGCGGCCGGTCTTCTGCGATAATCAATCTGCCGAATTCTGGTTCTGGCACGACGACGGCACCCACGCCCAAAGCCAAGCCGGGTGAACCGGTGCCGGGTGAGGAGGTTTACTGGGAACAGGATGATCCTAAAGTTAACCCCAACCACGGATCCGTCTCCGCCACTACCACCGCGCAAGTCCTGAAGGACGCGGCGAAGAAAAAGACCGCCGACCTCAAGGCCGCCTCCGCGGTTTACGCCGCCGCGCAGAAGGCCGCCCAAGCTAAGTATCAGGCGGCCCTCAAGGTGATTCAGGCCCAGCGCACCGCCGACCTCAAGGCGGCCGCCGACGCCTACGCCGCGGCCAAGAAGGCGGTGAACGACGCCTACGCCAGTCTCGTCCAAAACACAACCCGCAGTAACGTCCAAAGAAACTAGGATGTAAATAACGCATAGTGTCACAAGACTCCTGCGGAGTCAGCAAGGACCCATCACGAAAGTGACGGGTTTTTGCTATACTTCAAGTTATGAAAGCGAAAGCAATTCAAAAAACGGAGGACTATCGGTCCGTGGTGCGCGAGTCCCGCGAACACCGTGCCTTGGCGCTCAAGGCCGCCCGAGAGGCGAGTCGGGTCTTGCTGTTTTTCGAGCGGACCTATCCGAAAGACGAACGTCCGCGCTTGGCCATTGAGGCTTTGAGACTTTGGGCCCAGGGCAAAGTGGAGTTGGGGATGGCGCCCGTACGCCAGCTCGCGCTCGACGCTCACGCGGCCGCTCGTTCGGCAAAGACCGACGTGGCGAAATTTGCCGCCAGAGCCGCCGGCCAAGCAATAGCCGTCTGGCACGTGCCCAACCATGCGCTGGGGGTGAGGTATTACGTTGGGAAGATAAAAGCGGCGAATAAGAAGCGCGTCTAGCTTTTCGGGTGTCATTCCAGCGCAGGCTGGAATCCAGTACCGCCGGCCGCCCCGGCAGCCGCCCACGAAAGCTTCGCCAACCGGCGAACCCTCGCGTCCGACTCGGGCAGCTTCCGTGGTCGGCCACCGGGCCGTCCGACCAACACCACCCATCTCACCGACGGCACCGCCCGCCTTTCTGTCGTGTGGGTCAGGCACCTTGAAGGAGCCAGACCCCATTCGTTTTGATTACCGCTTGATAAGCTTGTCGGCGAGGGCACCGATTGCGTAGCCCACCAGAATCGCGATGCCGGCCAGGGAAAAAATCTGGAGCCCGGCGGTGAGGGAATTTTGTTTGGTGAAGCGGCTCATTATCGCGCCGAGCAGGAAGAGACCGACGAGAGTTATCACGACTGAAACTATGATGCCGACCGCGACCGGCAGGAAAAAATACGGCGAGAGCGGCACCAAGCCGCCGAGCATCCAGGCGCCGAACATGACGAAGGAATTTTTCACCGGCTCGTAGCTTTTGCCCGGGGCGATGCCCAGTTCACGATAGGCCATCTCGCGCAGCATGAGCGGCCCGTTGCTCGCGGCGTGCTCCGCCATCTGTTTTGCCAAGTCCGGTGCCCAGCCGTCGCGGGTGAACATCAGCTCCACTTCCTCCCGTTCCAGCTTCGGGTGGTTTTCAAGTTCCAGCTGTTCCTCATGCAGGACGCGCTTCTCGATCTTCTTTTCCGTGGTCATGGAATTGAAGACGCCGATGGCCATCGAGAGGGCACCGACCGAGATGATGGCGAGGCCCGAGAGCAGGACCGTGAAGTGGTCATGCGAACCGACCGCGATGCCGGTCAGGGCGCCGAGGGTGGAAACCATGCCGTCTTGCATGCCGAAGACGATCTCGCGGCCGTAGAGATACGCGAAGCTGTGCTGGTGGTGGACGAAGTCGGGATTGTACGGCGTCAACTGGCCTGGCATGCGTCAAGTCTAGTTAAATTCGACCTCTTTGGCAAAAACCAGTATCATCTTGACGTCCTCCGAGGAACTTTTTAAAATGTCTCCCGGAACATAATTTAACCTGCCTGATCAACCATGATCACCATCGACAAGCTCGAGAAATCCTTCAGCGGCACGAAGGCGCTGGACGGCCTCTCCTTTGAGGTCCGGCCCGGCGAGGTGGTCGGCTTCCTCGGCCCGAACGGCGCCGGCAAGTCGACGACCATGCGCATCATGACCGGCTACCTCTCGCCCGACCGCGGTTCAATCACCATCGACGGCATCAACGTCGCCGAAGATCCCATTCGGGCCCAGCGGCTCATCGGCTACCTGCCGGAGAACAACCCGCTCTATAAGGACATGCTCGTCTCCGAGCTCATGGACCTCTCGGCCGAGCTGCGCGAGATTCCGAAAGAGGACCGGCGCAAGGCCTTCGACGTCGCCGTGAAAGCGGCCGGCATCGACGAGGTCTACTACCGCCCGGTCTCCGAGCTCTCCAAGGGTTACCGCCAGCGCTTGGGCATCGCCCTGGCGCTCCTCGGCAGCCCGTCCATCCTCATCCTCGACGAGCCGACCGAAGGCCTCGACCCCAACCAGCGCACCGAAATCCGCGCCCTCATCAAGTCGCTGGCCAAGGACCGCACGGTCATCATGAGCACGCACGTCATGCAGGAGGCCTCGGCCGTCTGCGACCGGCTGGTCATCATCAGCAAGGGCAAGATCGTCGCCGACGGCAAGACCGCGGAACTGATCCGGTCGACCGGCGGGCAACAGGCCGTGACCGTGGACCTGGAAGGCGCGGACGTGGCCGCGATCCTGCGAGCCCTGCCCGGCGTCAAGAGCTTGGACGTGCTCGAGCAGTCCGGCGCGCGTCTCAAGGCTCACCTGCACTCTGACGGCTCCAGCGACCTCCGCCCGGCCCTGTCGAAAGCCGCGCACCAGCACGACTGGATTATCTGGAAATTGGCCGAAGACGAGCGCGGGCTCGAGGATGTCTTCCGCCAGCTCACCACCGGACTATGATCAGCTTCAAGAACATCTGGACCATCGCCAAGAAGGAGCTTCGCGCCTACTTCGATGGCCCCACCGCTTACGTCGTCCTGGCCGTCTTCCTGTTCCTCTGGGAATTCCTGTTCTTCCGCGACGCCTTCCTGGTCGGCGACGCCTCGCTCCGCAACCTCTTCGGCGTCCTGCCCTGGCTCTGCATCGTCCTCGTCCCGGCCATCACCATGGCCACCATCTCCCAGGAGAAGAACGAAGGCACGCTGGAGTTCCTCTTGACGCACCCGCTCCGCGACCTCGAGCTCATCCTGGGCAAGTTCGTGGGCGCGACTGCCTTCCTGGGCGTGGCCCTGGCGTTCGCCCTGCCGATCGCCGCGAGCCTCGCGCGTTTCGGCCACCTGGACTGGGGCGTGGTCGTCGGCCAGGTCCTGGGCGGCCTCCTCATGGGCATGACGCTCATCGCCCTCGGTATCCTCGTCTCCAGCCTGTTCAAGAGCCCGGTGACGGCGCTCCTGATCTCGGCGGTCGCCGCTTTCTTCCTGATCGTCGCTGGAAGCGACCTCGTGACCGGCGCCCTGCCGCTCGCGCTCGCGCCGATCTTCGAACAGCTCTCCGTCTACACGCACTTCGACTCCATGTCCCGCGGCGTCATCGACCTGCGCGACCTGTGGTACTTCATCTCGGCGACGGCGGTGTTCCTGATGCTCGCCCTGCTCCAGCTGTACCGGCGGCGCTACGGCAACCGCAAGTCGGTCTACGGGCGCTTCCGCACCGGCATCATCCTGCTCGTGGCCATCGTCATCCTCGCCGACATCGTGGGCGCGCGCATCCCCGGGCGCCTGGACCTGACGCAGGACCGGCACTTCACCCTCTCAACCGCCACGCGCCAGACCCTCGACAAGCTGCCGGACGTGGTCCGCGTCAACGTCTACATCACGGGCAAGCTGCCCTCGCAGTTCCAGTCGGTCATCCGCGACATCAAGGACCTCCTGCGCGACTACCAGACTTACGGCGGCGGCAACGTCGTGGTCACCTACAAGGACCCGACCGGCAAGACCGACGTGGCGACCGAGGCCCAGCAGAATGGCGTCGCCCCCATCCAGTTCAACGTCGTCGGCCAGGAGGAATACCAGCGGCAGAACGGCTACCTCGGCCTATATATCTCGTACGCCGGCAGTCACGTGGCCATTCCGGTCATCCAGGACACCAGCGACTTGGAGTACCAGCTGACGAGCGACATCAAGAAGCTGACTGACAAGGAGAAGAAGAAGGTCGTCTTCCTCTCCGGCCACGGCGAGGCTGTGACGTCCACCAGCTCGAAAGTCCTGGCGGGGGAGCTCGGCAAGGAATTCGACGTCTCCGACCTCGACCTGACGCAGGCCAATGCCACCATCCCGGCGGACACGGCGGCGGTGGTCCTCGGCGGCCCGACCCAGAAGTTCGACGACAAGTCGCTGGGGGCGCTCAAGGAGTACCTCTATAACGGCGGCTCGGCGCTGTTCCTGATCGACAATCTCCAGGCCAGCCCGCAGACTCAGCAGGCCACGCCGAACGCCAACAGCTTCGCCGACTTCCTCAAGGACTACGGCGTCCAAGTCGAGCCGAGCCTGGCCTATGACCTGCACTCCAGCGAGACAGTCCAGATCAGCGACGGCAACAACGTCACCCTCATGCCGTACCCGTTCTGGCTCGACGCCGTGGCCGGTCCCGACGGGGCCCAGCTCCTGGGCGGCGGTCGCGGGCCCACGTTCCCCTGGACCAGCCCGATCACGCTCGATGACGCCACGCTCAAGCAGAAGGGCTTCGCCGCCGCCAAGCTCCTGGTCACGACCAATTACGGCGGTTCCAGCGCGGACTCGAACGTCGGCATCAACAAGCAGTTCAACACGAGCGACTTGGGCGTCCAGCTCCTGGCCGTCAGCCTGACTGCCAATGCCAAGGCCTCGAATGGCCAGCGCACGCGACTCCTCGTCATCGGCAACTCGCGCTTCCTCGGCGACAATTTCCTGAACAACTCGCCGACGAACGCCGCCTTCGCCTCGCAGATCGTCGGCCTCCTGGCCCAGGAGGATTCCATCGCGGCCCTCCGGCTCCGCCGCGCCCAGGACATCAAGATGCGCTTCGACAACAACACCCAGATTTCGCTGGTCAAGTACGGCAACCTGGCGCTCGCCATCCTCCTGCCGCTCCTCTACGGCGCGTTCCGGCTGTGGCGCCGCCGTCGCCAGAAGAAGCAGACCTACTCATCGGCCAAGGTATGAACCGAAAAATTCTCATCATCCTCGCCGTCGTCTTGGTAGTCTTGGCCGCCGCGGCCACCGTGCCGCTCTGGCGCGGTCGGGTCGACCAGTCGCTCGCCAAGCCCGTGGCTCCGGTCATCAAGCTGACCGGCTTCGGCCTGGCGGCGGACCGCTTCTCGATCACGGGCAGCGGCACGACCACGTTCTTCACCAAGAAAGACGGAGTCTGGCAGGTGAACGGTTCGCTGGCCAAGTCCGATTCCATCCAGGCCCTGTTCGCGGCTCTGGACGCCACCGTCGTCGGTGACCTGGTCGCCAAGAACCCGGCCAACCACGCCGACCTCGGCGTGACCACGGAGACCGGCTACACGTTGCACGTGGAGCAGGGGAGTAACAAGCTCGATTTGATTGTCGGTCGCCTAGCCACCGACGGCCAGTCGTTCTACCTGCGCACCACCGCCGACAACAATGTCTATCTGGCGACAGGCACCTTGCGTCAGCAGGTGATCCAGCCCGACTCAGCCTGGCTGGCTCCGCCACCGCCGACCAAGACTAAGGGGAAGACGACCACGACGACGAAGAAACCGTAGAGCGAACACAAAACCCCGCCACAACAACGGCGGGGTTTTGGTACAACAATCAATTTTTCGTGGTATTATTATCGCATATGAATGACAAGACCAATCGGAAAAACCGTGGCGATTATTACGAGTTGCACCTGCGACGGCTGGCGCTGTTAGCAATAGCGTTTTTAGTGGCACTTGGTATTTTGGCAGGTCTGAGCATAGGCTTGAAAAATTACTGGGTTTTGGCCGCTACTTTGGTTTTTGAGGTGATTGGTTGTGTCCTGACCGACAGGTACCTTATTAGTAAATTGAACAATCTGTTTAAGGGCATGAGGGGCGAAGTCAAAGTCAGCGCGGTTCTCCAAACCCTCCATTGGCACGGTTTCCGCTCGGTTAACGGAATCAATATTCCAGGGCACGGCAACATAGATCATGTCATCGTCGGGCCGACTGGCGTTTGGGCTATCGAAACGAAGCATCGGGTCGGGACTTTTGAGGTTACCGGCGACCGACTGACGAGGTTCGGGAAGCCGTGCCTTGGCGAACCACTCAAGCAGGCGTATGCCGAAGCCCGCAGAGTTCAGGACCTTTTGGCTTCAAAGGGGATATTAGTGCAGGTCAGGGCCGTCCTCTGTTTTTCTACCGATGATGCGCAGCTTCCGTTCGACAATAAGATGATCGCTGGTGTTCAGGTCGTCGGATATAGGTTGCTGACTAAGCTGGTCGATGATTCAGGTTTATACGGCCAGCTCGACCAGAAACAAATCGAAGCGATACATAAGGAGCTATTGGCTTTTCAGGATAAAACACTGGATTGATTCCAACCACGAACCGCGCCATAAGGTGGCGGAGCCAGGCACGCCGGAGCCAGGTCTAAAGACCCGGCACCGGCAAGCCAGGCACCGCCGTTTTTCTTATCGGTAATCGTCCGGGTTTTTGTTTCTGTGGTCGCGGGCGGCTTGGCGGAGTATAATTTGAACATTATCGACCTTGATCTAAAAACATGCTCACTGCCTTGGCCATCGTCCTGTCTGTCGCCGCCCTTTGGTCGCTTTGGGGCTACTTCTCCTCGCGCGTCGAGCAGGCGAGTTACCGCGTTGTCCGCCAGACCGGCGATTACGAGCTTCGGGAGTATCCTGCGCATCTCGTGGCCCAGACGACCGTCGCGGGTCCTTATGACGAGGCGCTGGGTCAGGGCTTCAGGATCGTCGCCGGCTATATTTTCGGCGGCAACGTAAAACGTGAGGGCGTGTCGATGACCGCGCCAGTCACCGCTCAAAGCGCCGTTTCCGAGCGGGTCGCGATGACCGCGCCGGTCCAGGCCAAAGCCGAAGGCGCCTCTTACGTAATCTCCTTCGGCATGCCCAGGTCGCAGACACTGGAAACCCTGCCGATGCCGACGGACGAGCGCGTCAAGATCGTCGAGGTGCCTGCCAAGAAGTTCGCTACCCGGCGCTTCTCCTGGTTCCGGACGACAGGCCGAGTCGAGAAAATGGAGGAAAAACTGCTCGCCGCATTGAGCCGCGACCACGTCGAGGTCTTGGGCGCGCCGGTGTACGCCGGCTATAACGCCCCGTGGACGCCGCCTTGGCTTACGCGTCATGAGGTCATGGTCGAGGTCGCCTCCGATCAAAAGTAGTGTCGGCGACGGTCGAGCTCGAGACCATCCTGGCGAAGATCGCGTAGAACCAAGCTAAGAGAAAACACCGGCTCGGCCGGTGTTTTTTCGTTTTCGGGTCAGTCCGTGACGGTCTTCCAGTACTCGTCGGCCAGGGCGTGCATCTCCTGACGCAGCTGGATTCGGGCTTGGTTAGCCCGTTCCAGACGAGGTTGCTCGTTCTCCTGCGCAGTTTTGATATCCATCTCTTGCAACCCCCATCGTAGGTGGTCGCCGGTGAATTCATAGAAAAGTTCGTGGATCTTGTCGAACGCGGCGGACTGGTAGCGCGTCAGATAGGGTTGAAACCGCTTCCAAACGTCCAGCTTGACTTGCCTCCCTCGGCGTCCCATTCGATCGCGGGCTTCTTCGAATAATTCGGCCGGCAAGTCGTCAGTGCGAAATTCGAAAAGGCCGTCTATTTTTTCCAGGTAGTCGATCCGGCCCTCAATCCTGTCCAGCGCTGCCGGCGACGGGTCCGCTTGGGCCGTTTCCAGCAGGTCTTTCAGCCCCGGCAGGAGCTTCTGGGCGGCTTCGTAGCTGCGTTCGGCCACGAGCCGGGCCCAACGTCCGATTTCGGGCTTGTCGCCGGCGAAGACCTTCGTCTCCACCGCTTCCGGCAGTTTTGGTTCCTTCAAGAACGCGTCGAGTGCCGCGCTGAGCTGGGAGATTTCGGCTCGCATCTTCTGTTCCAGCGCCGCCATTTCCGCTCGGGCCGCCGCGATTTTCTCGGCCGGCTTCTTCTTGGCTCGGCCCAGCGCTTGGGCGAAGATGCTCGGCTCGCCTTCTCGGTCGACCGTACCCGTGATTCCCTCCAGACCCTCGACTTCCTGCAGGCGATACCAGGGCGTCCCGCGGTCCAAGCCTCCTTCAGACTGGCCTTCGGGCGTCTCGAAGAGGGGGTCGCCGTGCTGGGACAGGACGTAGGTTTCGAAGTTCAGGTTCGGGAAGGCTTCCTGGAGCACCTCATGGGCTCGGTTCTTGGCGAAGCCGGAGTAGCTGTATTCGTCGAAAATCAGGCAGGTGGAGCCAGGCTCGGCCTGCGCCAGATAGCGGTAATCTTTCTTCAGCCTGGCCAGCTCCTCCGCCTTGACTGGCGTGGCCGGGCGCATTCGGAACAGCGCGTCCTCCCAGGGGGCGAATTCCGAGCCGATGTTCAGGTAATTGACGTTCGGGTGCGATTTTTCGGGGAAACGCCTCTGCCAGAGATCCAGGAAGACCGTCGACAGGGGCCGGGCCGCCTTGTCCAGGAAGACCATCTGACCGATATTCCGGGATTCGACATCCTGAACCAGTTCGTCCAGGCGCCGGGCGATCTCGTGCCGTTGCTCCGGGTCAGTCATTATCTGGAATTCCGGCAGTTTGATTTTCTCGGCCGGTCTCTCGAAGGATTCCATAGGATTCCATCCTAGCATGCGGTTGTTACGGACGTCACGGCAGCTTGATCACGCGGCCATCGAGACCATCCTGGCGAAGATGGCGTAGCGTACGGTACCTGGTACTTTGGTGCCACATGGCACTTTGGTGTCAGGTACCTGGGTGTCAGGCACCAAGCACCGCCGCATCTGGTATAATCGAATTGCTTAGGAAATTCACTTCTTGATATGTACGGCGGAATCTCCAAATATCTCAAACTCGTCTCGTTGGCCCTCGGCGCGGTCGCGGTCGTCTTCATTCTGGCTGTCATCACTATCGGCGTCGTGGTCGGTCCTCAACCGGCATCGCCGCCGGTGGTGCCGACTCCGGGAGCGCAGATCATCGGCGGGACCAAGGACGCTCACGGCTGCCTGCCGGGTGCCGGGTATTCCTGGTGCGACGCCAAAGAGAAGTGCCTGCGGGTCTGGGAGGAATCATGCACGTCCGCCGCGCCCAAGGTCGCGAGCTTCACGTGCGCCGACGATAAGAGCCTCGTCGCCACTTTCTACCCGACCGACGACAAGTCCGTGGACCTGGTCTTGAGCGACGGCCAAAAGCTGACCGTGCCCCATGCCATGTCGGCCGACGGCGCGCGCTACGCCAAGCCCGACGAGTCGTTCGTCTTCTGGAACAAGGGCGACACAGCCTTCATCACCGAGTCCGGCACGACCACCTTCGCCGACTGCCAGACGAAAAATTAGGCTGCGTAACGGTACGCCACCTCGTCTCGGTTTTGTGCACATTGACAGACCCCTTTCCGAAGTCCTAAGCTCAATCCCAGTCCTTTCCAAGGAGGGTAATCATGAGTCCACGTCTGTTTCCGTTGGCCCTGCGTGACCGGGATCTCATCCCAGCCGAGGATCTCGCAATCAGCGTCGCCAGCCCGTCGGCCCAGTACGGCCATGGCCTGTTCGAGGGCGTCATGGCCTATCCGGCCCAGGGCGGCGGCCTGAACGTCGTCGCCTTGCGCGAGCACCTCGAACGCCTGTTCCGCTCCGCCCGTGAGCTCTTTCCGCGGACTTTGGTGCCCGTCACGCCTGACCAGGCGCTCGACGGAATCTGTCGGATGCTGAAGGAGAACGGCGTCGCCGAACAGTCCTACGTCCGGCCGTCCCTGCTCGTGCCGCGCGCGGCCGACATTCATCTCGCGCCGTTTTGCGGCCCGGATGTCTTCGTCTTCTCGGCCTACGCCCAGTCCTGCAGTGGCTTCCGCAAGCAGGGCCTGAACTGCGTCGTCTCGCCCTTCCGCAAGCCGAACGCGGCGGCGGCCCGACACAAGCTCTCCGGCCTCTACGCCTACCTCAACATGGCGATTGACACGGCCGTCGCCGCTGGCTTCGACGAGTGCCTCCTGCTCGATCAGGACGGTCTCGTCGCCGAGGGCACCTTCCAGAACATCCTCGTCCAGTGGCGGGGGTTGCTGCTGACGCCGCGGACCGAGGGCCGGCCCATCCTGCCCAGCATCACCATGCTCGTGGCCCGGCGCCTGCTCGAGTCCGCTCCAGGCGGCCCGCAGTTCGTCCAGCCCGCCGACGTCACCCCGACGATGCTCGCCGAGGCCTCGGCAGTCGCGCTGGTCGGCACGGCCTCGGAGATGAACTTCGTGCGCAGCCTCACCTTCGACGGCGAAAAGTGGCTCATCGGCGCCGGGGGAGGCACCCCGCTCATCCGCTGGCTGATCGGCCAGTACGGTTCCTTCGTCCGTGGCGAAATCGGTCACGAGGACCTCCTCGTCCACGTCTAGTCCGCCCGCCCCCTAGAGGGGCGGTTTTTCTTTTTCCTTAGCCCAGATACCATTGGCATGAGTTGACAATTTTCCGGCCTTGGTGTGTAAATTAGAGGTGGTCTTTTCACCACAGGAGGTGTACCCATGATCGTCGGCATCCTTCGTGAGATCAAGGTCTTGGAGTTTCGCGTCGCCATGACCCCAGCGGGAGTGGAACTGCTCAAGCGACACGGCCACGACGTCCTCGTCGAGACCCAGGCCGGCGTCGGCAGCGGTTTCGGAGACGAAGGCTATCGCGCCGCGGGCGCGGAGATCATCGCCACCCCGGCGGAAATCTTCGCTCGGGCGGAGATGGTCATGCATGTCAAGGAACCGCAGCCCTCGGAGTACGGGCTCATCCGGCCCGGCCAGATCGTCTTCACCTACTTGCACCTGGCGGCGGATCGGCGGCAGACGGAAGCGCTGATTGGGCGCAAGTGCGTCGGCATCGCCTATGAGACCGTCCAGCTGCCCAACGGCTCCCTGCCGCTCCTCACCCCGATGAGCGAGATCGCCGGTCGCCTTTCCATCCAACAGGCCGCGAAGTGCCTGGAGATGGCCCAAGACGGTCGGGGCGTCCTGCTCGGCGGCGTGCCGGGCGTGGAACCGGGAACCGTGGTGGTCTTGGGCGGCGGCGTGGTCGGCACGCAGGCCGCCAAGATGGCTTGCGGTCTCGGCGCCAGGGTCTACATCCTGGACACGAGCCTCGAGCGCCTGCGCTACTTGAACGACGTCATGCCGGCCAACTGCTTCACGGTGATGTCCAACCCGGCCAACGTCCGGTGGCTCATCACGGAAGCGGACGCCGTCATCGGCGCCGTGCTCGTCGCCGGCGCCAAGGCTCCGCGTCTCGTCACGCGGGACATGCTGAAGAGCATGAAGTGGGGCTCGGTCCTCGTGGACGTGGCCATCGATCAGGGCGGCTGTTTCGAGACCTCGCAGGCCACGACGCACGCCAGGCCGACCTTCGCGGTCGACGGCGTCGTCCACTACTGCGTGGCCAACATGCCCGGCGCCGTCCCCAAGACCTCGACCCTGGCGCTCACCAACGCCACCCTCCCGTACGCGCTCGCGATCGCCGACAGGGGCTGGCGGGAAGCCGTCGGGGCCGACCGGGCGCTCAAGCTCGGCATCAATGTACTCGACGGCAACCTGACTTACAGGGCCGTCGCCGAGGCCTTCGGGATGAACTGCGCCGACATCGATCAGCTCATTCCATAGAGACAGACTCAGTTCACGCCAGACGGAAACGTCTGGCTTTTTCTTTGCGTGACGCTCAGGCCGGCGGCAGGTCGTTCGTCAGGCGCCGCCAGAAATGGTATACTATCGTTGACTTTAATCTTATTTTAAATAACCCGAACCGAGTATGAAGAAGAAGATAGTCGCGTGCAAGACGTGTCATTGGGGCCGGATGCTGGTGGCGGGACTCACCGTCGGCCTGGGCGCCGGGCTCCTCATGCGCTCGAAGAAGGGCAAGCAGCTGACCGAAGGGGTCAAGCGCGCCGCCCAGGAGTCGCAGAAGGAACTGGCGAAAAAGATGACGCAGACCAAGCATTTTTCCCAGACCGAGTACGACACCATGGTCAAGGAAGTCGTCGGGCACTATGAGCGGGCCAAGCTCCTGTCGGCCGCCGAGACGGCGGACATGCAGGAATTCCTGCTGGGCCAGTGGAAGGAGATCGAAGGCAAACTGCTCAAGTAAGATCCTCGTAATTTACCTATGGACTATCGTTACGGCTCCGTGCTCGGCCTCGTCATCTTCATCCTCGACGTCATCGCCATCGCCAATGTCCTCAAGAGCTCCAGGGGCGTGGGATCCAAGCTCCTTTGGAGCTTGCTCATCCTCGTGTTCCCCTTGGGCGGCCTCATCATCTACTACGTCTTTGGCCGCAAGAGCTAGGGCCACACGGAGCTGTAATGAAGCAACCTATGGGAAATTTCGGTGAACGACCGCCGACGTCGGAAGTGCCGTCGCGCGGCCTCGAAACAAGCGAAAGCGCTCCGCCCGCCGTCCCCGAAAGCGAGATCAGCCTGGATTTCGTGCGCTCTTCCGGCCCCGGCGGCCAGAAAGTCAACAAGACCTCGAGCAAGGCCCAGCTTCGTTGGAGCGTGTGCGGTTCCCAGGCCTTCACGGAGCGGCAAAAAGAGGCCATCCGCGAGAGCGCGGGGCACCGCCTGAACAGCGAGGACGAGATCGTACTGGCCGCGGAAACCGAACGTTCACAGTCCCAGAACCGGGACGAGGTCATCCGGCGCCTGCAGGAATTGGTCGCGGGCGCGCTCGCGCCGAGGAAGGAACGCCAGCCGACGAAAGTCAGCCGGTCGCAAAAACAACAGCGGCTCGAAGCCAAGTCCCGGACGGCCGACAAGAAGCGCGATCGCAAGCTGTCGTCGGGTGACTGGTGATCAAGTAAGATTGAGACATATGCAACCCGAACCCAATTTCGACGCGACCAAGCCAAGCCTCAAGAAGTCCGTCTACCTCGCTCTGGTGGTCGCGCTCGGCGCGCTCTTCGGCTTCTTGGTCCTGCTGGTCCTGGCTCTCTTGGTCATCAAGTTTCAGGCTTCGTTCGGTTCACTGGCCGAAGGCGCCTTCCTGTCCGGCCTCGTCCTCGGTCCGACCCCCGTCATCCTGTTCTGGGTGTTCGTCCTCGCCGGCGCGGTCGGCGGTTTCTTCGTCGGGCCGCGCTGGTGGCAGATCATCTATGTCGAGCGCCGCCGTTGGCGCCGCCAGAGTTGACGTGTCGAGCCTAGGCATCAATAAAAGAAAAACCCCGCCAGCTTGGCGGGGTTGTCGTATCAGTGTCCGACAGACGTCACGGTCGGGTCGTTACGCATGCCGCGCGTGAACCAGTTCCGGAGGAACACCATGACGATTGGGCCGGCGAGGGCCGCGATCGCCAGGATGAGCCACATGGCTTCGGGCGTGTCCCAGTAGGGCAGGGTCTTGGCGGCCAGGGTCTCGCGGAGCGGCTTCAGGACGCCGCCCAGGACGCGATACTCGGGGCACCAGCGCACGAGCATGAGCCCGGAGAGGAACCCGACGGCGGTCTTGGCGAGGAAGTAGGGCATCGCCGCGAACGACGAGTAGATCCCTTCTTGGCCGACCGGGGCGATGGCCAGGATGTACTGCGAGAGGCGCGGCGAGAACATGATCTCGCCGAAGGAGAACGCCACCATCGAGACGATGCTCATCAGGTAGTACGCCCGCGTCGGGTCGGAACCCCAGAGAGTCCAGGGCAGGACCATCGGCAGGAGGCTCAAGGCCGCGATGAAGCAGCCGTAAGTCATCATGCTGAAGGTCTTGAAGCGGCTCACGATCGGCACGAGCAGGAAGAGCCCCACGATGATGATGAGCGGATTGATGGACTCGAGCGGCCCTAGGGCGGCTTCGGGCCCGATCACGCGCTTCCAGTACTTGGGCGACAGGATGCTCCAGTAGAGGAAGACCATGCGCACCCCGAGGGTGAGCGTCATGGCGGCCATCATGCGGACGAAGGCCGGTTCCAGCACCACCATGCGGACGTAGCGAGTGAGGCGCCGCCAGTAGGTGCGCGGGTCGAAGCCACTCCAGGAGGAGCGAGACGCGACCTTGACGACATTCTCACCGGGCGTCTCGTCGCCGAGCTGGGCGTCATTACGGACGAACAGCCAGGCCGAGAGGAACGACAGGAAGGCGGTCACCAGGCCGAAGACGATGACCCAGACGTACTCCTTGTGCTCGCGTCCCGGTTGGGCGGCCTCAATGAAGTGCACCACCAGACCGGCCCCGAAGGCGCCGATGTTCATGATGATGTACCAGAGGTTGAAGCCGGCCGACTGCGAACGCTTGGTGGTGTACCGCTTGATGCCGATCTGGTAGGCCGTGCCCTTGATGGACAGGGGCAGGCCGCTTAGCCCCATGAGCGCCAGGAAGATCCAGACGCGATAGGGGAGCCAGGCGAGGAAGCCGCAAGCGACCATGCCGAGCCGGATGACGGTGACGATGGCCAGCGAGAGGAAGAGCGACTTCCGGACGCCGTAGCGGTCCACGATGGGGCCGGCGGCGAAGAAGAAGATGCTGGTCAGGATGCCGAGCCACGAGAGCGCGGCACCGGCGCTGATGTCGCCCAGCCCCATGTTGTTCGTGAGGAACAGCGTGGCGACCATGACGAAGGCGAAGCTGTAGAGCGAGTCCAGGAAGTTGATGGCCTGGACGCCCCAGAACTCCCGCCGCGTCTCCTTGAGGACGGAAAATTCCCTGAAATATCCCATTTCGGACCTCCGAAGTTCGATGTGAAAAGACCTAGGCTCATTTAGCCCAGTTTTTCGGTAAATGTCAATGGTAGCGGGGCTGGCCCTAGATCTTCCGGTAGAGCGCCATGAAGACCTGACGCTGGAATTCCGCGATGACCTGGTTCTCGATGACCGTGGCCGTCTCGCTGTTGTAATCGATGATCGCCACCTTGTCGCCGTAGATGAGTTGCGTCACGTCGAAGTCGAACGGCCCGAATTCCTGGCGGGGCAGGAATTTCAGCGCCCGGTCCAGGCGCGGTTTCTTGTGCCCGGCCCGCGCCTCGCTGGTGATGACGAACCGCTGGAGCCGCTTACGGTCCCGCAGTTCCCGGTAGTTCTTGGGGAGATAGGCGTCGCGCGATTCGCTGGCCGACGAGTAACGGCAGAAGGTGCCGCCCTGCCCCAGCGTCTCGACTAGGTCGGCGAACACCGAGCGGATGCCCGCCTTGCCCTCGTAGTACTTGATGGCCGGCCGGTTCCCCTGGGCGGCGAAGTCCTGCTTCAGGGCCGGCAGCGCCAGATCCAGCCGCGACCGCGTCTCCTCAAGAAGCGCTTGGAGCCTCTCGGGCGGTTCGGGCACGAACACGGTCCGCTGACCGCGCGGTGCGCTGGTGACCAGGCCCTTCTCCCGGAGCGCGGGGAGGTGCTTGTAGACGATCGGCCGGTGGATTGCCGTCCGCCTGGAGATGTCGGCGACGGTCCCGGGGCCGTTCTCGATCAGACTCGCGTAGATCGTCGCCTCATGAGCGGTCAGCCCAAGGCGGCGGAGAAGCTCTGGTGTTTGCACAGTGTAATTATAAGTTTCACTATTTTGAGTCTAGCATAATCCCTAACTCTAGTCAATTTCCGGGATTCGGCGGCTCACGTCCGCAATTTATCGTATTTTTTACGCCATTTTTACGCGCCAGCTGTTATTATGCCGCGACGGAACACGGTAGGCTAAACCTTGACTCCAAACCGACCTATGGTCTCAAGCGTGTGGCGCGAAATCCTGGAACGGGCGGAATTACCCAAGGGGGGAGTCGTCGTCGAGATCGCCCCGGGGTTCAAGTCCAAAATCGGCCAGGCGGCCGCCGAAATCGGCTTTGCCGGCGATTATCACGTCATCGAGCCGTCGCCCGCTGCGCTTCTGGCCATCCGCCGGGAATACCGCCGCCTGATGCCGCGAGCCACCCTGCACTTCCACGCCAAGTACCTGCACCAGATCAGGGTCGGGCTGGACGTCCCCGCGAGCCCGGATGGGCTCTTCGCGAACCACGCGCTCGACGACATGGTCCTGGCGAAGTGCCTCGCCCCGGACGAGTCCGAGGAGTTCTTCGCGATGAACTCGGGGCCGGACCGGGTCGCGGAGACCGGGAGGCTGTGGGGCCGGATCAGCGAGCGGGCGCTCCAGAGGAGCGTCGCGGAATGCGTCGAGGAACTGTCGGCCTTCCACCAGGCGCTCGCGCCCAAGCTGACCGTGTTCAGCCACTACGAGGGACGGACGCTGGCCCAGCACGGCATCAAGACGCCGAACCGGGTCGGACACGAGGCTGTGACGATGTTGAGGCGGCGCCTGCGGGCGCCGCTTTGCGAACCCCACGCCAGCAGGATCTGGAACGCGGGCTACGGGCGGGACTGGATCGTGAAGGCCTCCCGGAATCGGAGCCTGGCCGACGAAATCTTTCTGCGGCCCCGGGCCATCGGGAGATTGAGTCCGGGGATTTTTTGCGCCGAGACGGCCCGCCAGCTCCCGAAGGGGGATTACGAAGTCGTCTACGCCAACCGGTCCCTGCTCTCGGGGCTCGGTTACGGCGGGCTCGACGACTGGGCCGCCGCCAGCCGCGTCCTGGGCGAGGCCTTCGCTTACCGGCTGGGCGACTCCGGTACCGGGCGCCGCCGGACGGTCTACTCGGACCGGCAGGCTGACCCGACCGACATCGCCCTGTCGGGCAACGAGGGGTCCGGCCGCGCCTGCTACCTCGGGAGCGACTTCAACATCAAGGGCATCGGGAGGACGCGGCTGGTCAAGAAGGCGGCGGACGACCTGCACGGGACCGGCAACCTCGACCTCGTCACCGCGCTGCGGGAAGCGATGATGTCGGATCTCGTGAACCGGCAGACCGCCGCGGGCACCTCGCCCGTCCTTGCGGTCCTGGCCCTGCGGGAGAAGCACCGGTTCCCTTGGAGCCGGGAGCCTCTCACCTGCGCCCTGCTGGTGCGGCTGGACCGGGGGTCCCTCGACCGGATCAGCCACCTGGCCTACGCGCAAGCGCACGGCGAGAAGTTCGGGCGGGATCTCGACTTCATGGGAATCGTGGAACGCTTCGCCAGGTTCGACGCGGAGATGTTCGCCCGGCGCCTCCTGCACGGGGCTTGGTCCACGGGCAATGCTTCCCTTTCGGGCCAATGGCTGGACATGGAAAGCGTCTCGAGCATCCGCGGTCGGGGCGCGCGCTGCAACATCACGAAGAAGTACCTCTCGAACCACTTCGGCTACGAGAGCCTCGGCATCAAGCAAGCCTTGCGGCAACTGGCCGACGGGATGAGGGTTCCGCTAGCGCCCGGACAGTGGGAGCAGCGCTTCGACGAGATCAGAGGCCATGAGCTTGCGAAACAAGTCCTGTGGCTCATCGGCCTCGACCCCAAGGACGCCGGGAAGATCAGCGCAGCCCTCCCGGAATATCGGGCCTCCGGCGACGCTTTCGAGATCTTGGCGAAGAAGATCAGCCCGCGCCGGGAAAATCTGAACGTCTTCGAAGCCGACGGCCCCGGGACGCACCTCCTCGACTTCTCGGCCTTTTTCCGAAAATTGCCGAAGTGGTATCGGGAAAAATCAAAGGACGCCGCGGCGGCGCGCCTGGACCGGGGCCTGAAACGTCTCGTGAGAAGCGCCGAGCTGGAGCACTGCCGAACCGAGTCTTATCAGCCGACGAACGCCGCGGAAGAATGCCTGTCGGCGCACGCCGTCATCGACCGCGTCAGGCTGCCCGCCTTCCTGGCGGACGTGAAAGAGTGGCTGCGGCTGCTGGAGCGCGTCCTCGATGTGGCTGACGATCTGGGAGTGCTCCCGCCCCAGGCGGTCTGGGAACGCCGGGTCGCGCTGGCGAACGCGGACGGCCCGAGTTTCCTCCAGGCCACCGACCAGATCCGCCGAGGCGTGAGAGGGTACGAGAGCGGAAAAATCACCGCGCGAGAGCTCGACGCCCTCGTCCACAAGTTATAGCGGGACTACTTCTTCGTCGTGATGTCGAGGCTGGAAACGCGGAAGAGGTCGCCGTCCTTGATGCCGTTGAAATTGACGCCAGCGCCGCTCGGCGGCCAGAGATGGGCACAGTCGGCGGGAGCGCCGTTCACGTGACATTGGGCGCCTTTGTCGAAGACGATCTCGAGTCGCGCCATGCCGGTCACGTCGGCGTACTTCAAGTACCAGGTATTGGGCTTCATCCCGGGCTCGCCCTGGGCCAGGCGCCCGCAGCTCCAGGGCGGAGTGCAGATATTGGACACCGCTGGTTTGGGAACAAGACAGGCGGTTTTGGGCTGGCGCGACAAGGGATGGCCAAGCTTGGTCCACTTGCCGCTCTGACAGCGCCAGGAACCTCGGAAGAACAGCGCTCCGGCGACGACAAGCAAGACGACGAGGACACTGGCGGAGACGGCGGCGATTTTCGTGGTTTTGGTCATAGCTAGGCAAGCATACCAGAATTTTCAGAAATACGGAGGGACTGGTTTGATGGTATGCTGGAGACCTATGAAAAAGCCAGTCATAATCTTATTGGCGTTAGCGACTTTCATCCTGATCTTCGCGAGCCTGGCGATTTACGTGTTCCGCTCGGTGCCCGAAAAAGTCGCGCTTCCGAAATCAATCGTCACGACTCGACTCACGGACGCGACCTACGTCCTCGACGGGAAAAGCGTCACGTTGAAGAACGGCTTGTCGGAGACGTCGTCGGCCACGGATTCCGCCGAAAAGGTGACGACCCGCTATTTCGGCAATGAGGTCAGGGCCGACCTCGACGGTGACGGTCGGGAAGACGCGGCTTTCATCTTGACGCAAGACGCCGGTGGCAGCGGGACGTTCTTTTACGTCGTGGCTGTCCTGAACACGGCCGCCGGCACTAGGGGCTCTCAAGGATTCTTCCTAGGCGATCGCATCGCCCCCCAAACGACGGAACTGGGGCAGGGGAATGTCATCATCGTAAATTACGCCGACCGAAAACCCGGGGAGGGATTTACAATCTCGCCGTCAGTGGGCCAAAGCCGTTGGTTGAAGCTCGACACCCAAACGATGCAATTTCAGGATGTCTCGCTGGGAGCGCATTGACGCGTTCGCCCCTTGGTCTGGTAGGGTATCGGCACCCCTGATTGACATGAGACTCGGCCTCGTGGTAACTCAGGCGCAGCTTAGTTTTTGCGACTTCTGAACCCATGACTCAAGAGCAAGCCCTGGACATCCTCAAGACCGGCGCGAACGTCTTCCTGACCGGCGAGCCGGGTTCGGGCAAGACTCACACCATCAACCGTTACGTCGCGTATTTGCGCGCGCACGGCATTGAGCCGGCGCTTACGGCCTCGACTGGCATCGCGGCCACGCACATCGGCGGCATGACCATCCACTCCTGGTGCGGCTTGGGCGTCTTGAACGAACTGTCGCCCTACGACCTCGACCGCATCTCGAGCAACGAGCGCGTCTATAAGCGGCTTTCGAAGGCGCGGACGCTCATCATCGACGAGGTCTCGATGCTCGACGCCAAGACACTCTCGATGGTGGACGCAGTCTGCCGGGAGACGCGGCGCAGCGACCGTCCGTTCGGCGGCCTCCAAATCGTGCTGGTGGGTGATTTCTTCCAGTTGCCGCCGGTCGCGCGCGCGGGGACGAAGGCCGAATTCGCCTTCCGGTCGCCGGGCTGGTCGGCGGCCAGCCCTGTCACTTGCTACTTGTCCGAACAACATCGTCAGGATGACACCGCGTTCCTTGCCGTCCTCTCGGCCATCCGCTCGAACGTCGTGGGCGAGGAGCATCTCAGTTTGCTGGAGGCTCGGGCTTCGGTTGATCTCGATGTGGCGCCGGACGCGGTCAAGCTCTTCTCGCACAACGTCGATGTCGACCGTCTTAATGACAAGGAACTGGCGCAACTGCCTGAAAGCGGCCGGGTTTTCACCATGGAATCCAAGGGGCCGGAGCATCTCGTCGAGTCGCTCAAGCGCGGCTGCCTGTCGCCGGAGAAGCTCGTTCTCAAACCTGGGGCCGCTGTCATGTTCACCCGCAACAATCCGGCCGCCGGTTTCGCCAACGGCACGCTCGGCACTGTCGTCAAGACCGCTGATTCGCTTGGTCACCCGATGGTCAGGACCAGTGCGGGCGAGATGATTTCCGTCGAGCCGATGGAATGGCGGATTGAGGACCAAGGTCGGGTCCTGGCTTCGGTCACGCAAATCCCACTCCGGCTGGCTTGGGCGATGACGGTCCACAAGAGCCAGGGGATGAGCCTCGACGCAGCTCTAGTCGACCTCGGCGCGGCTTTCGAGTACGGCCAAGGTTATGTGGCGCTTTCCCGCGTCCGCCGGCTCTCGGGCCTGTTCATCCGGGGGCGTAATGAGCGCGCGCTGGAGGTCCATCCAGAAATTTTGGCCGAGGATCGCGCCTTCCGAGCCGCTTCGCTCGCCGCCGAGTCCGAACTGGCCAAGATTACCGCTGAGGCCCAGGCTAAAGCCGAACGAAACTTCATCGTCACGTGTGGCGGTCATTTGGATACATCCGCTCCGAGTCCTGAAAAGAAGACCTTCTTGGAGGAGAAGCGCGCCAAACACCCGAAGGCCTACGAACGCTGGACCGAGGCGGAAGAGGCTGAACTCATCAAGTTGTTCCACGACGAAACGCCCGTCAAGGAGATGATGAAGAAACTGGGGCGCCAGCGCGGCGGCATCAATTCGCGCTTGAGGAAGCTCGGCTTGGTCGAGTAACCGGCGATTTCCCCCGCTACTTGGTCACCGGATTGCCGATCTTGTAATTGGTGAAGAAAGCGTCGGGGATGTCCTCGACGTTTTTGGCCCACGAGGCCCCGTAGTATTTGACGGCGAGGGCTGACGTCGACATCCCGCGGAGCGTGCCGTTGCGATCCACGGCGTAGACTTTCGGGTCGGTCTGGATCTTGACCAGCTTGACGCCGGGGCGATAGGTCACGTTGCCGCCCAGGCGGATGTTGGCCAGGTCTTCCGGCGTGATCATCTGGACCGTCCCGAAGTCCTTATACCAAGTGGCGTAGGTGCGGGCGTTCGGGAAGACGTAGCGCTTGCCGTCCGAACCGCAGTAATAGACCGAGGAATTTAAGGGCGTGCGGACGAGCGAACCGGGCACGCAATAAAGCGCCGCGCCGGGCGTGACGACTAGGCCCTTGTCGGAGTTGATGGTCGGGCTCGCCGCCTTGGCTGCGGCCACGCCGTAGGTGTAGATCTTCAGGGCCGCGTTCAGGTAGGGATATGGGTCGATGGCGTTGCCGTCCGGCAGGCGAATCTCGAAATGGAGATGCGAGACGGTGTTCTCGGCATCGCCGGAATCGCCGACCCAAGCGATATGCTGGCCCTGGGTGACTTGGACGCCATCGGTGATGCCGGGCGCGTAGGCGTACTTCGGCCCGCCGAGGCCGTCGTCGGTTCCCGGCGTGTCGTTGTTGATGTGGAGATAGTCGTACGTGTAGCCGTCGTCACCGGCCACCGTGAGCATGTAACCGTAGCTCGGTTCGGTCATCGGCGCGAAGACGATCCGACCGCCCCGAGCCGCTATGATCGGCGTCATCTTCGGCGCGATGAGGTCATTGCCTTCGTGCGTGCGGCCGCCGGACCGCGGAGCGCCGAAGTCGTCGCTGAAGGTGGCGCCTCCCTGGACTGGGAAGACGATGTCGGGCGGCCCCGTGGGCGTGATGGTCGGAGCCCGGTACCCGCCGTGCCCCGAATAAACCTGCGCGCCGGCCAGGGACGGCGCGAACAGGACGGCGGCGACCAAAATTGACAGGGCGAGGCGGTTGTTCATGTCCGTTTATTTTAGCATTTTTCCAGTCTGGTTACAAAAGATCGCGGAACGCTCCCACAAAGGGATGTTTTGGCTTATACTTGTTGCGTCATCTTAGACGTCATGTTGGTCTATGTCAGTGCCACGCGGTTCGGCCAAAGTCGTCATTCCGATCATGCTCGTACTTGTGGCCGCGCTCATCGTCGGTGTAGTGATTTACGCGACCAGACCAGCTCCCAACCCGTCAGCCTGCACGGAGGAAGCTAAGCTGTGTCCGGACGGAAGCTATGTCGGCCGGACGGGCCCCGACTGCCAGTTTGCCGCCTGCCCATCGCCAGTCCCGCCCCGGCCCCAAGCGGCGTTGCCTGTCGCAGCTCAACCGATTGAATCCGCGACGACGACCAAGCCAATCGGAAGCGTCGTGGTCCCGCCCGTCAGTGACGCGCTCACTCGGGTCACCAAGAAGCCCTTCGGGATCTACGTCCGCCCCGGCGCCTCGCCGGTCAGTCCGGAGCGCTTCCAGGGTTATCACACCGGAGTCGATTTCGAGACGACCGTCGCCGAGCAAGCCAGTGACGTGACCATCTCGGCCATCTGCGCGGGACCGTTGGTGCTGAAAAAGTGGGCGAGCGGCTATGGCGGCGTGGCCGTGCAATCCTGCCGTCTGGGCGCCCAGGACGTCACCGTCATCTATGGGCACCTGCGGCTGTCGAGCATCAGTGCGACGGTGGGCCAAGAGCTCAAGCCGGGCCAGGCGCTCGGCGTGTTGGGGAAGGGCTACAGCACCGAGACGGACGGGGAACGCAAGCACCTGCACTTGGGCATTCACCAGGGTTCGGCCATCGATATCCGCGGCTATGTCCAGAACCAGGCCGATCTCGGACAGTGGCTCGACGTCCGGAATTACCTGGGCCAGTGACGAGCCGGGACGTTAATTGATACAATGTTTAATGACCTATGGCTGATCAGACCAAGACCGCGGAACCCAGCCTCGAAGTTGCCGTGTTCGCGGGCGGCTGTTTCTGGTGCACTGAAGCCGTCTTTGAGAGCCTGCGGGGCGTCCAGTCCGTGAGGCCCGGTTATGCCGGCGGCCGCGTTGAAAACCCGACCTACGAGCAGGTTTGCACGGGTGAGACCGGCCACGCCGAAGTCATCCGCGTCGAGTACGACCCAGCCGCGATCTCCTACGACGACCTCCTGACGGTCTTCTTCGCGGCGCACGACCCGACCACCCTGAACCGCCAGGGCCATGACGTCGGCACGCAGTACCGCTCGATGATTCTCTATACGAGAGAGAGCCAGCGGGACTCGGCCGAGGCCTTCATCAAGAAACTCGACGACGACGCGGGCCGGCCGGTCGTGACCGAGGTCATGCCGCTCGTGAAGTTCTATGAGGCCGAAGGCTATCACCACCATTACTTCATCAACAACCCAGACAAGGCTTACTGCCAGCTGGTCATCAATCCAAAGCTGAACCTGATCAAGAAGCGCTTCAGCGAACTGATGAGCTAACCGCCCCGATAAAATCCATATGGACGACGCGCGAATCAAGAAAGACGCGGAACTCTCGCCGGAGCTCTATCGCGTGGCTCGGGAGCAGGGGACGGAGGCTCCGTTCACGGGCCAGTATTGGAACAGCCACGAGCCGGGCATGTACCGTTGCGCCGTCTGCGGGGTGGAGCTCTTCTCCGCCGACGCGAAATTCGATTCCGGCACCGGCTGGCCGAGCTTCGACCAGGCCCTGCCCGGCGCGGTCAGGTACGTGGAGGACAGGTCTTTGGGCGCGAGCCGGACGGAAGTGGTCTGCGCCAAGTGCGGGGCGCACCTCGGCCATGTCTTTGACGACGGCCCCAAGGAGACGACGGGCAAGCGCTACTGCATGAATTCGGTCTGCCTGCGGCTCGAAAAGGCAGGCGAGAACAAGAAACCAGCCGCATGACGCTGTTCCTCTTCGCATTCCTCGCTGGCGTCGTGACCATCGCCGGCCCTTGCATCCTGCCGCTCCTGCCGGTCGTCCTCGGCACGGCGACGGTCAAGACGCATAGGGCGCGCCCGCTCTTCATCGTCCTGGGTTTCACCTTGGCTTTCGCGGCCTTCGCCCTGATCTTCAGCTTCTTCGGCAGTTTCCTGGGCTTCTCCCCAGACGCCTTTCGCACGCTGGCGGCGGTCCTGATCGGGCTCTTCGGCCTGGTCATGGTCTTCCCGACCCTTCAAGAGAGGCTCTTCAACGGACTCGGCCCTTTGATTTCGAAGGTCCTGCCGAAGTCCGGCCGGTCCGAGGGCGGTCTTTGGAGCGGCTTCCTCCTGGGTGCCTCGCTTGGTCTCGTCTGGTCGCCCTGCGCCGGTCCGGTCTTGGGCTCGATCCTGACCCTGGTGGCCAGCCGACGCGACTTGGCCTTGGCCGGGGCCTTGCTCTTCGCCTATGCCTTGGGCGCGGGGCTGCCGATGCTGGCGATTGCCTACGGCGGGCAAGCCGTGACGACTCGGGTGCGAGCGCTGTCGAAATACACGCCGACCATCCAGCGCGTCTTCGGAGCGCTTATCATCCTGGTGGCGATTGCCCTGTACACCGGCCTTGACCGCAGTTTCCAGGCATATCTCGTCACTCAATATCCCTGGCTGTTCCCCAACTTGAACCTAAACCTCTGAACCCATGTCCAAGCCGACCTCGGCGGCTCTAGTCATCCTGGCCATCTTGACCCTCGTCGCCGCCATCATCGCCTCCTGGAATGTGCCTGACTCCTTTCACGGTTTCCCAGGGTCGTCTGTCACAACCTCGGCTACCGGCACCACTTCGGACCTGCCGGTCCTGGCCGACAAGATGCCGGAATTCGCCGGCATCACCCAGTGGTGGAACACGCCGGACGGAGCGCCGCTCACGCCCGCGAAGCTCAAGGGTCAGGTCGTGCTCGTCGATTTCTGGACTTACTCCTGCGTCAACTGCATCCGCACCTACCCGTTCCTGAAGACGATGTATGACCGCTATGCCCAAGACGGCCTTACTATCGTCGGCGTGCACACGCCGGAGTTCGCCTTCGAGGCCGATCCCAAGAACGTCGGCAACGAGATCGTGAAGAACGGGCTGAAATATCCCGTAGCGCTCGACCCGAAGTACGGCACCTGGAACGCCTACAATAACTCCTACTGGCCGGCCGAATACCTCTTCGACCGCCAGGGCCGCTTGCGCCGGACTCATTTCGGCGAAGGGGAGTACGACCAGTCCGAGGCCGCGATTCGCTCCCTGCTCACCGAGGGTTCCGTCGCCTTGCCACCGGCCGGTCCGGCGGTGCCAACGCCCGACTTCTCCAACATCAAGACCGGCGAGACGTATTTCGGGCTCGGACGTGGCGACGCCTTCATGGGCGTGCCCGGAGACGTCGGAGTGGACGCGACCTACCAGATTGCGGCTCGTCCGGAACCGGACCGTTGGACCGTCGGTGGCACCTGGCAGTTCCAGCCGGAATACGTGCAGGCTGATTCGGCCAGCGCCGTATTCCGTTTCAGCGTGCAGGCCAACGCCTTGCACCTGGTCCTGTCCTCGGTCGACGGCTCCGACAAGCAGATCGAAATCTCGATTGACGGCGGTGCGCCGCGGAAGATGACCATCAACAGCCCAACCCTCTACACGGTCGCGACTTTCTCGGACGGCGGACGGCATGTGGTCCAGGTCAAGATCCTCGACGTCGGTCTCCGCTTCTACGCGGCGACTTTCTCCTGAAACACCCGTCCTCGAGTCGGCGTCCGTCGCGTGACAGTTGGCATCATAAGTGGTGTTATACTTAAAATGCCTCCTAAAAAGCCCCAACACCTGTGACCAGCGAAAAGGAACTTGAGACCAAGCTCGAGCAATACCAGGAACTGGCGAAAGAGAACAAGAACATCGACGTGGCGGCGCTCATGGCCAGCGCGCTCGACCAGGCTCGCCGGGACGAAGTCGAAGGCAAGAAGAAAAACCGGGCCTATTGGGTCTCGGTCTGCCTGCCGCCCCTCGGCCTGTTCTACGCCCTCCGGTATTACTTCAGCAGCAAGTCCGACGGCAAGAGAGTCGCCCTCATTTGCGTCATCCTGACGGCCGTGAGCCTCCTCCTGGCCTGGGGCGTCAGCGCGATGATAATGTCGAGCCTGCCGACCAGCGGGCTGGACCTGAAACAGATTGAGTCCGTGAATCCGAATGACTTGAAGTCCTTGCTCCAGTAGAGTATTGCTGGATTAGCCATGACCTCCATTAGGGAAAGGATCAAAGGGGCGGCGGCGCGCGTCCTGCGCCCGGTAAAGAGGTGTTTTAAGGCCCTGCTCCTGCCGATGATCTTGGCGCTCCTGCTCGTGACGCAGAACGCGGCGTTCAACACCTGGCTTCGCATCACGCCCCAGGCGTATGCGCGGATGCTCGCCGCTTCTTTTGCCCTCGGCATGCTGATCTACGGTCCGGCGGCCTGCCTGCGGTCCCGTCGGCGCTACTGGTATCTTGCGGTCGTCTCGATCCTGGTCTCGGTCATCTTGACGGCGGAGTATCTCTATTATTCCTATGCCGGAGGCTTCCTGCAGATTTCGGCCCTGAAGCTCGTGGGGGAATCGTCGGCCGTCCTCGGCACGGTCGTGCGTCTCGTCTCGCCCAAGCTCATCCTGTTCCTGGCCAATTTTCTCATCGTGCTGGCCGTCGGTCTCATCGCGCCCCGTCGTCGACCCTTCCTCGTCCCGCTCAAGGCGGGCGAGAAGGCGCTGGTCGTCGTGTTCGTCCTGGCGTCGGTCTTCGGAGGCTACGACACCTTGTTGGCGGCCGAGAAGCACGATTGGGGCAACGACTCGCGCCTGTATAGCCAGATGTATGACCTGAACGGCGTCGTCGGCGAGATGGGAGTCGTGAACTTCTTCCTGGAGGACGCGGCCAAGCGGGCGCTGAAGGTCGGGCAAGTGACGCCGGCTGACAAGGACTTCGTCAGGCAATGGGCCGCCGCCCGACCCGCTCCAGCCGCGCCCGGGCCGGAGTTCGGCGTCGCCCGCGGCCGCAACCTCATCTTCATCCAGGTCGAGTCGCTGGAGAACGCGGTCCTGAACGCCAAGGTCGGCGGCGCCTCCATCACGCCAAACCTGGACGCCTTGGCCAAGGCAGGGTTGTACTACTCGAACTACTACACCCAAGTCGGCCTGGGCAACACCGCCGACGCCGAGTTTGTGACGCTGGACTCGCTCTACCCCCTGCCGGACAGCGTGACTTTCGTGGATCACGCCCAGAACCAGTATGCCGCCTTGCCCCAGCTCCTGGTCGATCACGGCTACGACACCCAGGTCTTCCATGGCGACGTCGCGACGTTCTGGAACCGCGTGAACATCTACCCGAACCTCGGTTACCAGGCTTGGCACATGCAAGACGAGTTCACGAGCACCCGAGCCATCGGCATCACCGGCTTGGGCGACGAGGATTTCTTCAAGCAAGCGCTCCCGAAAGTCGAAGCCCTGAAGCAGCCGTTCATGGCGACGCTCATCACCTTGAGCTCGCACACGCCCTTCACCCTGCCGGACGACTTGCGCACCTTGCCGATCCCGGCCGGCAGCGGCCTGAACGACACCCAGGCGCAATATCTCGAGAGCGTGCATTACGCCGACCAGGCGATTGGCGAGTTCGTCGACGGCCTGAAGCAGTCGGGTCTCTACGACAACTCCGTCATCCTCATCTTCGGCGATCATGGGAGCTTCACCGGCATCAGTCAGGCGCTCGGGACCGAACCGGACGGCGTCGCCGACATGAACGAGGCCCGGGTGCCGCTCATCGTCCTCGCGCCCGGTCTGGGGTTGCAGGGCGAGCGGACGATTCCGGGGAGCCATCTCGACGTCTATCCGACGGTGGCGCACCTGCTGGGGCTGGAAACGCCGAGGAGCGTCCTCGGTCAGGACTTGCTCTCCACCGCGACGTCGGTGGCCGTCAACCGGAAGAGCGTCACGGGCGGCATCAGCGCCATCATCGGAGCCTCGGTTACGTATGCGGCGTCGGACGACGGCGTCTTCGAGCGCGGCCGTTGTCTCGCGACGGCGACGCGCCAGAGCGTCCCGATCGAAGAATGCCGCGGACTTTACGACCAGCAAGCGGCGGTTCTTAGGGTCTCGGACACCGTCGTCCGGGCCGATATGATTGGCGCTCTTTTGAGCTCGCCCCCAGCCCCTTGACATTTTTGGCTATCTCTGGTATAGTTTCTAGTCCTATTAAAGGCGGCTTATCCCAAAAAGGGAAATAAGGGAAAAATATGTACAACGACCAACATGGTCATGGCGGTGGGTATGGCGGCGGTAACAAGTTCGGTGACAAGCGTTTTAGCGGTGGTGATAAGCCGTTGTTCAAGGCGACCTGCGCCAAGTGCGGCAACACCTGCGAGGTCCCCTTCAAGCCGAATGGCTCGAAGCCGGTCTTCTGTCGTGATTGCTTCAAGAAGGACGCTGGTTTTGAGCCCCGGCGCTCCGGCCCCTTGGACGTCGGTGGCGGCAGCCGCCCCTCGTTTGGGGATCGTGGTGACCGGCCCTCGTACGGCGGAGACCGCGAGATGTTCCAGGCGACCTGCGCCACCTGCGGCGGCCGCTGTGAAGTGCCGTTTCGCCCGTCCGGCGACAAGCCCATCTACTGCAAGGCCTGTTTCGGCGGCAAGCCCGGCAACGGCCCGGCCCCGCGGCCGACGGAGAACTACGCCGAGCAGTTCAAGGCCATCAATGTCAAGCTCGACGCGCTCCTCAAGGTGATCGCTCCGGCGGCCCTGACGGCCCCGGTGGTTGCCAAGGCTCCCGTGGCCGTCGTGAAGGCCCCAGTGGTCGTGGCCAAGTCTCCGGCGCCTGCGCCGAAGGCCGAGAAGCCTGCTGTCATCGTGGAAAAGCCTGCGGTGAAGAAGGCCGAGAAGGCCGAGAAGCCTGCCAAGGCCGAAAAGAAGGCTGAGAAGAAAGCCCCGGCCAAGAAGGCCAAGAAGTAAGCAAACCAATAAAGAGCGGCCTCCGGGCCGCTCTTTTGGTTTTTTAAGGACTAACTCCGGAAGGTGAAGCCCAAGGCCCGAAGACGCGGGATGATCCGGCCCAGGGCGGCGGCGGTCGCCGGGGCGTTAGGACCGCCGAGGTGAAAGAGAATCTCGCTGCCGTCCTGGGCATGACTCATGACGTGGTGAACAATTTTTTTGGAGCTGTGATTAAAGGCGTCGCTCGACGTCAGGTTGCCTTCGTCAATCGTGAGGCCGGACAGGGCGACCAGCGCGTCGTCGTGCGCGTTCCGACACAGCCCTGGGTAGCGGAAGAGCGTCGGGGTCACGCCGGTCAGCCGCTTGATGACTGCTTGCGCGTCGGTGATTTCCGCGCTCTTGTCCTGATCCGTCCGTAGGGTTCGGAGGCCGTAGCAGTTCGACTCGAAGGCCGCGTGGTCGTAGCTGTGGTTGCCGATGACGATGCCTGGGAGCGTCGTCAGGTGCCGGACCAGGTCCGGGTAAGTCTCGGCGAAGAGGCCCGTCACGTAGATGCGCGCCGGGAGCTTCTCGTCTTCGAGCAGTTTGACGACGGCGGGGTCGTACCAGGCCGCGACCTTGCCTGTGGCGAGCCGGCGCTGCATTCCCGGAGTCATGTCCGCGTCGAAGGAGAGGATGACGTTCTTGTCAGCTGGCGGTGCTTTGGCGGCGGCGGGCGCGGCGGCCTGCGCCTGGACGGCGGAGGCTGCGAGTGCCAGGACGGCGAGCGCCAGGCCTAGGGAATTCTTGAGTCTCATATGCCGCATTATAACCATGGCCCACCTTAAAGCCAAAGCGCCCCGATCAGGGGCGCTTTGGGAGTCGGGACGCGTTTGGACTTTGGGCTCTTCTATTGGGTAGCCGAGTCGAGCGTCGACATCGCGGCGTCAGACGCGACGGCGGGGGCCTTGCAAGCCTTGACGGCCGTCTTGAACTGGGCCCAAGTGGCGTTCCGCGAGCCCTTCCAAGTCCCGTTGGCGCTCTTGATGGAACCGTTAAAGGCGGTCCAAGCGGCCTTGACCGCGGCCTTGATGGCGTTGCCGCCGGGCGTCAGCGTGTAGGCCTGTTGGAGCGCCGTGGCCCGGGCAGTGTAAGCGCCGCTGATGGACTGGGTGAGGGTGCCGACGGCGCCGTCGAGCGCGGTTTCGCGGGCGTTCACTGCCGCACCCACGCAGGCGACCTGTTCAACCGTCGCTGGTTTGACGGCGGCGAGGGCTGGGAGCGCGATCAAGAGCATACCAGCGGCGGCGGCGAGACTGACGATCTTCTTAGTTGACATAAGTCACGTTGCGTTACGAATTTGTTAAGGGCTTACTCGGACGGCTAGGTCTTATTTTAGTTGGTTTTGATTGAAGTTACTTAATTATAGCAAGGATAACGCGCTATCGTCTGTAGACGTTGACCGGCTCCGTATCTTACTCGACCACAGCTGGGGACCTAGAAGTTCACCGTGACGGGGCTGCCCAGCCCGGTGACGTAGTCGTAGCGCCGACGGGCGTCGCAGTAGTACTTGCAGTCGCCGTTCTTGCCGCTCACGATGTCGCGGAAGTAGCTGGCGGGCGTACTGCTGGCCTTGTCCTTATAGAACAGGGGATTGCCGGTCGCGAGGCCCAGGGCCTCTATGCCGGCCCACTGCGGCGCGCCGGCGCTCGTGCCGCCAATCACGTACCAGCCCTTCTTGGTCGCGGTGCTGGTGCTGCGGTAGACGGCGAAGCCCGACTGGGGATCGGCGTCGTAGGACACGTCGGGGATGGCGCGGTGCCCCTGGGCCTTGGGGACGGTGAAGGCGACTTGGTAATCCGGCTCGGGCTCATAGGCGCTGACACCGCCGCCGCTCCCGCTCCAGGCCGTCTCCGTCACCTTACCGTTCGCGGCCACGGCGACGCTGGTCCCGCCGACCGAGACCACGTTGGGCGAGGCCGCCGGCCAGCTGGCGCCGGCGCCGTCGTCACCCGAAGAGGCGAAGAAAACGACGCCGTGGTCGCTCGTGAAGTGCGAGTCGAGCGTGGTCTCGTCCGAGAACTCCGCTCCGCCCCAGCTCATGGAGACGGCCGTGACGTCCGGCCGGGCGCGGGCGTCATCGATGGCTGCGAGCAGATTCGCCCCGCTGGGCGTGGCGGCTTCCTCGAGGAGGATCTTCGCCTGGGGCGCGACGGCGTGAGCCCACTCGACGTCGAGCGAGATTTCCAGGCTCCAGCCTGCGTCGCTCTTCACGTTCTTGCCGAGTACGTGCTTCTCGAAACAGCCGTTCGCGGTCGTGCACGCCGGCAGGCCGAACTTCTGGTCGAAGACGGCCAAGTCGCTCTCGATGGTCTTGTCGTCGTAGGCGTCGATGATGGCGACGGTCCCGCTCCCGCCGACGGCCGGCAGGCGATAGGCCGCCTTGATGGTCGCCGGCGTGAGCCCGGACGGCGTCGCGCTGGCACTGCCGCGCGCGTGGATGGGCGGGTGGGCCTTGAACTGCCCGAAGCGATAGCTGGCCAAGACCGAGGTCCAGGGCGTCGCCACCATTAAAACCGTGATTAAGCCGATAACGACTCGTGTTCGCGTCATAAATATGGCGCTAAGAATTAACTCCAGAGTTCCTACTCCTAAGCCACTAATTCTGGCAAGACCCCCTCGAAATGAACTTATTAACAAAAGTGGGCGGTTCTTTAATTTTGGAATATTAGGTATACTGCTCCCGATACTCTTACCTTTTTTCTAAAGTATGGATTCATCCTGGTCGCGACGCGGGTTGGGCTTGCTGGCTAAGTTGAGCAAGTCTTTCTTTTGGGTCCTTTTATGCGTCTCGATCACCCTCGTGGCTTGTCCGCCGACCGCCCGGGCCATGGACGGCGAAGTCACCTACACCGGCACGAACACCACCCTTTACGGCGACGACAACTTTGCCGGGCCGATTAACATCGGATTCACCCACACTTTCTACGGGACGGCCTACACCCAGGCCTACGTCAACATCAACGGCACGCTCAATTTTGGCAGCGGCTTTGCGGCCTACTCCAACGGCCCCTTGGCTTCGAGCGGCCAGAACACCTCGATTTACCCCTTCTGGGACGACCTGATCACCCAGAACTACTCGGCAAAGACCATCTACTACGCCACCATCGGCTCGGCCCCGAACCGCCAGTTCATCGTCCAGTGGACGGGCATGTATTTCTACAACAACCCCAGCGTCCAGATGGGCACCTTCCAGGTGATCCTGTTCGAGGGCAGCAACGTCGTGCAGATCCAGTATCGTGACCTCCTGGGCGGCAGCCAGTCGATGGGCAACAGCGCCACCGTCGGCATCAAGAAGGACAACAGCACCTACAAGCAATATTCCTACAACACCGCCTCACTGACCCAAGGCCAGGCCATCCGCTACACCCCGAATGGCGCGAGCGACTACACCGTCAACACCAGCGCCGCCTACGACCTGGTCTACCTGGCCCCCGTGGGCGCGCCGACCAGCCCGACCCTGGTCAACCCGACTGACGGCACGACCGGCATCACCGTGAACCCCACCTTCGAGTGGCTGCCGGTCACGAGCGCTACCAGCTACACCGTCCTGGTCTCGACGACCCCGACCTTCTCGAGCACCGTCGTCAACCAGAGCGGCATCACCGGCACGTCCTACACCCTGGGCAGCGCCTTGAGCTACAACACCGCCTATTATTGGCGCGTCCAGGCAGTCAACTCCAACGGGAGCAGTCTCTCGTCCACCCGGACTTTCACGACCTCGGGCGTCCCCAACACGCCGCCGAACATTCCCACGAGCGTCTCATCGGCCAAGCTGATCGGCGGCGTCGTCAGCGCCAACCTGACCGGTTCGAGCCTCTCAATGACCTTGAGCGACCCTGACGCCGGCCAGCCGGTCCGCTATCGCCTGCAAATCGCCTCCGACACCGCCTTCAACAACCTGAAGCTCGACTACCGTTCGGCTTTCGGCGCGGCCGGGAGTGCGACTTACAATTACGGCGAGAACGGCGGCACTTATCTCGTCGGCTCCAGCACCACGACATTTGCCGACGGCAACTACTACCTCCGCCTCCGCGCCGAGGACGACGCCGCCGCCAGCAGTTCCTGGTACACGGCCACGGGTACCGCCTTCGTCATCACGCAGGACACGACGCCGCCGACCATCACGAGCGTCACCTCGACCAAGGCCAACGGGAGCTACACCGTCGGCGAGGTCATCCCCGTCACCGTCAACTTCTCCGAGCCCGTGACCTCGACCGGCAGCGTCACCGTCACCCTGGCGACCGGCGCGACCAATCGCTCCTGCACCTTCACCGTCTCGGGCGCGTCTTCCGGCAGCTGCAACTACACCGTGCAGGCGGGGGACGCCTCGGCGGACCTGACGACCAATTCGATCTCAGGCACGATCAAGGACGCGGCCCAGAACACGATGGTCAACTTCACGCCGGGCACGAGCCTGGCGGCCAGCAAGGATATCGTCATCGACACGACGGCCCCGACCATCGCCAACGTCAACTCCGCCAAGGCCAACGGCAGCTACGGCGTGGGCGAGGTCATCCCCGTCACCGTCAACTTCTCCGAGCCCGTGACCTCGACCGGCAGCGTCACCGTCACCCTGGCGACCGGCGCGACGAACCGGACCTGCGCCTTCACCGTCTCGAATGCCTCCTCCGGCAGCTGCAACTACACCGTCCAGGCGGGGGACGCCTCGGCGGACCTCGACACGGTCTCGATTGCCGGCACGATCAAAGATGTCGCCGGTAACACCCTGACGAACTACGTCCCGGCCACGAGTCTCGCCACCAACAAGAACCTGGCCATCGACACGACGCCGCCGACCATCACGAGCGTCACCTCGACCAAGGCCAACGGGAGCTACACCGTCGGCGAGGTCATCCCCGTCACCGTCAACTTCTCCGAGCCCGTGACCTCGACCGGCGGCGTCACCGTCACCCTCGAGACCGGCGCGACCGATCGCGCCTGCACGCTCACCGTCTCGGGCACGTCCTCCGGCAGCTGCAACTACACCGTGCAGGCGGGGGACACCTCGGCGGACCTGACGACCAACGCCGTGAGCGGCACGATCAAGGACGCGGCCCAGAACGCCCTGACCAACTTCGCGCCCGCCACCAACCTGGCGGCCAGCAAGGACCTGGTCATCGACACGACGGCCCCGACGATCACGAGCGTCACCTCGATCAAGGCCAACGGCACTTATAAGGCGGGAGAAATCATCCCCGTCACCGTCAACTTCTCCGAGCCCGTGACCTCGACCGGCTCCGTCACGTTGACGCTCGAGACCGGCGTGACCGACCGCTCCTGTGCCTTCACGGTTGCCAACGCCTCGTCGGGCACCTGCAACTACTCGGTCCAGACCGGCGACAACACCTTGGACCTGACGACCAATTCCATCGCGGGCACCGTCAAGGACGCGGCCCAGAACGCCCTGACCAACTTCACGCCCGCCACCAACCTGGCGGCCAGCAAGGACCTGGTCATCGATGCCGTGGCCCCCACCGTCACCGGCGTCACCTCGTCCCTCGCTGACGGCGCTTACAAGGCCGGCCAGGTCGTCTCGATCCAAGTCAGCTTCTCGGAGAACGTGACCGTGGCTTCGGGAGCGCCGCAGATCATCCTCCTGACCGGCTCGCCGGCGACCACCGCCGCCAACTACGTTTCCGGCTCGGGCAGCTCGACCCTGAACTTCAGCTATACCGTGGCCCCCGGCAACGCCTCGGCTGATCTCGATTACGCCTCGGCCGGCGCCCTGACCCTGAACGGCGCGACCCTCCGGGATGCCGTGGGCAATGACGCCAATCTGGCCCTGGCGGTCCCGGGCGCGGCTGGCTCCTTCGGCGCCAGCAAGAACCTGGTCATCGACACGACGGCGCCGAGCCCGATCGTCTCCTCACCCGCCACTGATCCCACGAATGGCTCGCCGATCCCCGGCCAGGTGACCTTCTCCGAAAGCGTCTCCGGCCTCGGCCTCCCGGGCATCAGCGCCACGGGCGGCACGCCCGGCGGACTTTCCGGTTCCGGTTCGAGCTACGCGTTCGGCGTGACGCCTTCCATCCAAGGGCCGGTCTCCTTCTCCGTCCCGGCTGGCGGCGCCCAGGACGCGGCCGGCAACTTGAGCACCTTCTCCAACACCCTCTCCCGGACGTTCGACGACATCCCGCCGACCGTCACCTTGAGCACGACCGCCACCAGCCCGACGGGGACCACACCGCTCACCTTCACCGCCACCTTCTCCGAACCGGTCTTCGGCTTCACCCTGTCCGACATCGTCACGACGAACGCCGTGACCGGCGACTTCCACGCCGTGGACAGCACCACCTACGTCTTCGCCGTCTCGCCCATCAGCGACCCCGTCTCTGACGTCGTCCTCACGGTCTCCGTCCCCGCCGACAGCGCTCATGACGCCGCGGGCAACGGCAACACTGACTCCGATTCCGGCGTGCCTTACGCGCTGACTTTCGACGATCACAGCCCGACCGTCGGCCTCGCCTCGACCGCTACCGAAGCCACCAACGTCTCGCCCATCCCCGTCGTCGCCACCTTCTCGGAGGATGTCTTGGGCTTCGACCTCTCCGGCATCGACGTGACCAATGGGTCGGCAGACGACCTGGTCGCCTCGTCGAGCTCGACCTACGCCTTCAACGTGACGCCGTCGGGCCAGGGCCCGGTCACGGTCCAAATCCCCGCCGGCGCCGCCACGGACCTCGTCCCGAACCCCAGCCTCGTCTCGAACCTCCTGACTCGGGAGTATGACACCGTCCCGCCGACCGTCGCCCTCGATTCAGCCACGGCGAGCCTCTTCAACACCCCGACCTTCGCCGTCACGGCCACGTTCTCCGAGGTCGTCACGGGTTTCACGACGTCAGACATCAGCGTGACTAACGGCACGGCCAGTGACCTCGTCGGCTCCGGTACCGACGCCTACACCTTCAACGTGACGCCCAGCGGCCAGGGCCCGGTCACGGTCTCGATGCCGGCCCTAGGCGCCCAGGACGCCGCCGGCAACGGCAATGACGTTTCCGCCACGCTGTCGCGGACCTACGACTCCGTCGCCCCGACCCTGACGGAGACGACGCCGGTCGCGACCCCGACCCATGACACGACCCCGACCTACGTCTTCCATTCCTCGGAAGCCGGGACGATCGCCTATGAAGGCGACTGCGCGTCCAGCAACGTGAGCGCCAGCCTCGGCGACCACAGCGTCACCTTCGACACGCTGGCCGAGGGCCGCCACAACAACTGCACCCTCACCGTGACGGACGCGGCGGGCAACGTGAGCGCCCCGCTAGTCGTCAACGCCTTCGACCTCGACGTCACCGCCCCCGCGATCACCGGCGTCGCGCTCTCCAGCTCCGCCCTCAAGGCCGACGAGACGGCGCTCGTCACCGTCACCTTCGACGAGCCCGTGATCGCGCTCCACGGCTCCGACTTCGTCGAGGTCGACCACGGCACCCTCTCCACGCCCGTCTCGACCGACGGCGGCTTGACCTGGATTGCCACCTTCACCCCGACGGCCGACGTCGAGGAACCGACCAACGTCATTACCGTCAGCGCGGCGGGCGTAGTCGACCTGGCCGACAACCACGGCACCGGGACCTTCAGTTCCGGCAACTACGCCCTCGACACCCTGCGCCCGGTCGTCGCCATCGGTTCGCCTTCTGGAGCCGTCGCCAATTCGGGTCCAATCACGTTTACCGTCTCCTATACCGGGGCCGACTCGGTCACCTTGAGCGACAGTGACGTCATCTTGAACTCGACCGGCACTGCCGCCGGCGTCGCTCACGTCACGGGCTCCGGCACCGCCGAGCGCACCGTCACCATCTCATCGATCAGCGGCGACGGCACTTTGGGCCTTAGCTTGAGGGCCGGCACCGCCTCCGACGACGCTGGCAACCTGGCCTTGGCGACCGGCCCGAGCGCGACCTTCACCGTCGATAACACTGCCCCCGCGATCACCGGCGTCGCGCTCTCAAGCTCCGCCCTCAAGGCCGACGAGACGGCGCTCGTCACCGTCACCTTCAGCGAGCCCGTGGCGTCCTTCGACTCTTCTGACTTCACCGAGGTCGACAACGGCGCGATTTCGGCCGTCGCCACGGCCGACGGCGGTACGACCTGGACCGCCACCTTCACCCCGACGGCCGGCGTCGAGAGCCCGACCAACGTCATCGCCGTCAGCGCGACGGGCGTGACCGACCTGGCCGGGAACCCCGGCATCGGCGCGGAGAGCTCCGGCAACTACGCCCTCGACACCCTGCGCCCGACGATCACCGAGATCACTTCCGCCGTAGCTGACGGCCCTTATGATGTCGGCGCCGTCATCGACATCGACGTGACCTTCTCCGAGCCCGTGACCTCGACCGGCAGCGTCACCGTGACGCTCGAGACCGGCACCGTCGATCGTTCCTGCACCTTCACGGTCACCAACGCCTCGTCGGGAACCTGCGACTACACGGTCCATTCCGGCGACGTGTCCTCGGACCTGAACGTCTCGTCGGTCTCCGGCTCGATTAGCGACGCCGCCGGCAACGCGATGACGAACTTCACGCCGGTCGTGAACCTGGCGGACAACAAGAACATCGTCGTGCAAAGCACCGTGCCGACCGTCGTCAGCGTCACCTCGACCAAGCCCGACGGCAGCTACACCGTGGGCGAGTCCATCCCCGTCACCGTCAACTTCTCCAAGCTCGTGACCTCGACCGGCAGCGTCACCGTGACGCTCGAGACCGGCACCGTCGATCGTTCCTGCACCTTCACGGTCGCGAGCGCCTCGTCGGGCACCTGCAGCTACGTCGTCCAAGCAGGGGACACCAGCGCCGATCTTGACGTGCTCTCCATCGCCGGCACCGTCAAGGACGCGGGCAACGTCGCGATTACCGATTTCACCCCCGCCACCAGCCTCGCCGCCACCAGCGACCTCGTCATCGACACGACGGCTCCGACCATCGTCAGCGTCTCTTCCAGCCACGCTGACGGCAGCTTTACTGTGGGCGAGTCCATCCCCGTCGCAGTGACCTTCTCCGAGCCCGTGACCTCGACCGGAGCCGTCACGGTGACCCTCGAGACCGGCGCGACCGACCGGACCTGCACGTTCACGGTCACGAATTCGCCCAACACCTACTGCAACTACGTCGTCCAGGCGGGCGACACCTCGGCGCGACTCGACGTGCTCTCCATCGCCGGAACGCTCCACGATGCGGCCGGCAACGCCATGTCCAACTTCGTCCCGACGACCAACCTGGCGGCCAACAAGAACATCGTCATCGACACGACGGCCCCGACCATCGTCAGCGTGACGTCGAGCCAGGCCAACGGTGTCTACGTCACCGGCGCGGTCATCCCCGTCACCGTCAACTTCTCCGAGCCCGTGACCTCGACCGGAGCCGTCACCGTCACGCTCGAGACCGGCGCGACCGACCGGACCTGCACCTTCACGGTCACCAATTCCGCGTCCGGCACCTGCGACTACGTCGTGCAGACCGGTGACTACACGTTGGACCTAGACGACAACTCCATCGTTGGCACTAGCAGTGATGCGGCCGGCAATGCCCTGACGGACTTCACGCCGGGCACGAGCTTAGCGACCAATAAGAACCTGATCATCGACGCCACGGACCCGACCATCACTAACGTCTCGTCGAGCCAGGCTGACGGCAGTTACACCATCGGCGCGGTCATCCCCATCAGCGTGACTTTCTCCGAGCCCGTGACCTCGACTGGCAGCGTCACCGTCACCTTGGCGACCGGCGCGACCGACCGTGCCTGTACCTTCACGGTCTCCAACGCCTCCTCCGGCACCTGCGACTACACCGTCCAGGCGGGCGACACCTCGGCGGACCTCGACCTCTTCTCCATCGCGGGAACGATCAAGGATATCGGCCAGACCACCTTGACCAACTTCACGCCGGCGACTGGCCTCGCCGCCAATAAGAACCTGGTCATCGACACGACACCTCCGACCATTGCTGATGTCTCTTCGACCAAGGATAACGGGGTCTACGCGACCAATGCCATCATCCCCATCGACGTGACCTTCTCCGAGCCCGTGACCTCGACCGGAGCCGTCACCGTCACGCTCGAGACCGGCGTTACCGACCAGACCTGCACCTTCACGGTCACCAATTCCGCGTCCGGCACCTGCGACTACGTGGTCCAGTCCATCGACTACAGTGCTGACCTCAACGTCCTTTCCATCGCCGGCACGCTCGTCGATGCTGCGGGTAATGCCATGGTCAACTTCGTTCCGGCGACTAACCTGGCGGTCAACAAGAACCTAATCATCGCTCCGCCCAGGCCGGCTCAACCGCAAGTCACGCTCGGTCAGCCGATTGGTGGCGAAACCTTGACGGCCGGCGCCAGCTACTTGGTGCTCTGGTCTTCCGCTGGCCACTTCGACTCGGTCCGCATCTCGCTTTCGACCGATGGTGGCGTGACCTTCCCAACTGTCATCTACAGCGGTCCGACAGCAAGTGGGTCCTACTCCTGGACCGTCCCTGACCTCAGGACTACTTCGGCCAAACTCAAGATCGAGCTGCTCGGCACTTCACTGAGCGACACGAGTGGCGGCACCTTCTCGATCGTCGGCCCGACCCCCACGCCCAAATCGTCGGTCCAAGGTGGTTTTGCCGTCAGTGGCCGGTCTTCTGCGATAATCAATCAGCCGAATTCTGGTTCTGGTACGACTCCTGCGCCGACCCCCACGCCCACGCCCGCGCCGACCCTGGCTCCCGCTCCGGCTCCGATCCCTGGCCTCCCCAATCCGGAAGACGTCGGTCTCGTCCCGCCGTCCGAACCCTTGAACACCGACCTGAAGAAGGGTGATGCCGGCCACGCCGTCGACGTTCTCAAGGCCTTCCTCAAGGCCAACGGCTACCAAATCAGCGACGGCGACGTCTTCGACGACTCGACTGTCCTCGCCCTCTCCAAGTTTCAGGCGGATCACACCGACGCCGGGGCGCTCGGCAACAACTCCCTGCGGCTCCTCAATGACCTCCTGCGTCGCCAGCCCGGCGGATCCTGTCAGGTCCTGCCACTGGGCCTGATCCCGCCGCGGCAAGCCATCACTCGCCAGCTGAAATTGGGCGACGTCGGTACCGACGTCCAGGTCCTCCAGCAGTTCCTGAACGACAACGGCTTCCTCCTGGCCGGTGCCGGCTCGGGTTCGGAATCCAACGAGACTACTTACTTCGGCACCTTGACCCAGGCCGCCCTGGCCAAGTTCCAGCGCGCCTTCGGGGCAATCTCCGAGAAGGGTCGCCTCGGGCCCAACAACCGCTTCTTCATCAACGGCTTGCTGGCTAATCCGCCCATCCTGCAGTGCCCGGCCTTGATTCCGCCGACCGCGGCCCTTAATCGCGACCTCAAGCTAGGTTCCAAGGGCCAGGACGTCCAGGTCCTCCAGAGGTTCCTGAACGTCAACGGCTTCGTCCTGGCGGCCCAGGTCGAGGGATCAATCGGCAAGGAAACGACCTACTTCGGGACCTTCACCCGCGCTTCCCTGAAGCGCTTCCAGTCCGCCTTCGGACTGACCAGCGAGAAGTACGTCCTCGGACCCAAGACTCGGGCCTTCATCAACGCGTTGATCGGCAGTTGAGAAAGGCGTCAAAACCCCGCCACCCGGCGGGGTTTTTCGTCGTATGCGAATTGGTTCGGAGTTGGTATAATTGGAACTGACAAAATAAGCGTATGACTCCCAAAACTTCAAGGCTCGTCATCGTCCTGCTCGTCGCCGCGTCCTTCGTGGCCGGAGTTTTTTTCTATCCTTATCTGCCGGCCCTAGTCGCCTCGCACTGGGATGCCGCCGGCGAGGTGAACGGATACATGGGCAAGTTCTGGGGCGTCTTCCTCGTGCCCGTCATCATGCTCGGGATGTTCGGGCTCTACCTGGTCATGCCGCTGATTGACCCGCTCAAGACCAACCTGAAGTCATTTCAGAAATATTACGATGGGCTGTGGGCCACGATATTCGCCTTCATGCTTTACGTCTTCGGTCTCCAGCTCGCCTGGAACCTCGGGGCGCGCTTCGACTTCGGTCATGCCCTGATTCCGGCTCTGGCGGCGCTCTGGTATTTCCTCGGCGTCGTCCTCGGCAAGGTCAAGCGCAACTGGTTCATGGGCATCCGCACGCCCTGGACGCTCTCAAGCGACGTGGTCTGGGAGAAGACGCATGCCCTCGGCGGCCAACTGTTCAAGATCGCGGCGGTGATCTCCCTCGCCGGACTCTTCCTCCGAGGGCCCTTGGTAGTCCTGGCGCTCGTCGTCCCGGTCCTGGTCGTCTCGGTCGTGACCGTGGTTTATTCGTACGTCATCTATCGACAGCTTGGACTCAAATAGTATGGCAGGGGAGAGTCGTCCGAAAATCCCGCGCAACGTCCTGATCGTCGCCTTCGTGGCCCTGGCCTCGGGCTTGGGTCAGGACCTGATCACGCCAGTCCTGCCTGCTTATCTCGGACTGCTCGGTTTCACGCCCGCCGGCATCGGCCTGATTGACGGTCTCCTGCAGGGCGCGACCAGCATCTTCCGGTTCGTCTCCGGCGTCCTGTCCGACAAGTTGCGCAACCGCAAGCGTCTCATCTTCTGGGGCTACACCTTGTCGTCCATCTCGCGCCCCCTGCTCGGCTTCTTCACGTCCTTCGGCGCGATTGCGGGATTGCGTCTCGTTGACGGCGTCGGCAAGGGCACGAAGGATGCTCCAAGGGACGCGCTGGTCGCGGACTCGGCCTCGGCCGAGACGAAAGGCCGTGCCTTCGGCTTCCACCGTCTGGTCGACACGGCGGGGTCCGTCATCGGCCCGCTCATCGCGGCGGCGCTCCTGCTCCTGCTATTGCCATCCTTGGCCACCTATCGGCTCATCTTCTTCCTGGCCGCGGTTCCCGGCGCGGCGGCGCTCCTGCTTATCGTGTTCGGCGTCCGCGAGCCGCCGATGGCTCAAGCGACGGTCACGGCGCGGAAACCCCTGCCCAAGAGCTTCTGGATCTTCATCGCCGGCACCACCATCGCGATGCTTACCAAGATCAACGATTCGCTGTTCCTAGTCCGTGCCGGAGGCCTCGGCGTGCCGCCGACCTGGATTCCCGTCGTCTTCGCGGGCTTCACCTTCGTCTACGCCCTGCTCTCTTACCCCATCGGCATCTGGAGCGATCGCATCGGCAAGACCCCGCTCATCATCTTGGGCTGGCTGACGCTCGCGGTCGTGGAGCTGGGCTTCTCCTTCGACGCCAAGCTCGTGCCCGCGCTCGTCCTGTTCGGGTTCTACGGGCTGTTTTACGCCTTGACCGAGGGTTCCGCCCGCGCCTTCATCGCCGAGACGGTCCCGCAGGAGTCGCGCGGCAGCGCTTATGCCGCCTATTACACGCTGACCGGCCTCGCCGTCATCGTCGGCGGCTACGGCCTCGGTCATGTCTGGGACATCGTGTCGCCGGAAGCTGCCTTCCGCCTTTCGGCTGGGGGCTCGCTCTTGGCCTGCCTCATCCTGGCGATCACGCTCGTCAAGCGGACGCGCAAGGCCTAGATGCTCCTCATGGAATCACAATCAGCCCAAGTCCCGGCGAGCGCGGAAATCAAGCCGGTTTCGTACATCTGGCTGAAGCTGCTTAGGGAGAATTCTCTGCCTTTGGACGGGACGCTGGTGGAAGTGGCTCCCGGTTACGAGAAGAAGATCGGCGACGCCCTGGCCCTGCTGGGTTTCAAGGGCACGATTTTTCTCGTCGAGCCGGATGCGGAGGCGGCCCGGCACGTCCAGCGGCTGTACCGGCTCCTGATGCCCCAGGCGACCGTGAACATCGTGACGAAGCCCCTCCAACAAGTCGTCATCGGCACGGACCTCCCGCTTCACGTGGACGCTCTCCTCGCCAACCATCCTTTCGACGACATGGCCATCTATTTCGCGATGCGCGAGAAGAAAGGCTCGCTTTTCACCCAGGAGAAGGAATCCGGGGAAGGGCAGGCGCCGGCGGTGCAAAAACTTTACGCGGCGGTGAGCGACCGGGATTATATCCACGGGATACTGGCGACCATGCTGGTCTGGAAGAATTTCGTCCGCAAGTTGAGGCCGGCGCTTCTCGTCGTCAGCCAATACCCCAGCCGCAAGCTCGCCCTGAAAAAATTGACGAAGCGCCAGAACAGCGGCCTCATCGCCCTCGACCGGCTGAAAAGCTACTATCAGGCTCACGTGAAGGATTTTTATCGGGACAGTTCCTTCGGGCAGAAGGGGGATCCGGCGTGGTGGCTCATCGCAAAAAAACCTTACACCGACCTGCCAGAGGATCTCGCCGAGCCGCCCGCCGCCATCGAGCGGCTGGAGGCCTCGATTTTCGCGCCCCAAAAAGCGCGACGGCTGGATCCCGCCGACTTCGACGTGGTTTACGCGGACCCGAAATATTTCGAGGCTGCGGGTTACGGGGCGGACGCCTGGCGACAAGCCCGGGATTTCGCGATCGTCCTGGACAACGAGGGACGAGGACCCGGCCCGAAGATCACCGTCTACGCCGACCGGCAAAAGGACGCCACGAACATCGCGCTCTCCGGCAACGTCGGTTCCGGCCGGGCCGTCTATTACGGCAAGCGGTTCAACATCAATGGCGTGGGCAAGACGACGCTGTGCACCAGCGCCAGCCCGAGCCACAGCACGGGGAGCCTGGAGATCATCGGGGCCCTGCGGCGCGTGGTCCTGTCCCGCTGGATCAACCATTTCACGCCGAGCGCCGTCCAGCACCCCGCGGTCCTCGCGCTCAAGCAGGTCGTCAAATACAAGTGGAACCCGGAACCGGTCCCGCTCGCGCTCCTGGTGCGCGTCGACGACGGCGCCTTGGACCGGCCGAGCCACGTCGAGCAGGCGCCGAGTCTCGCCCTGGATTTCCCCAAGACCCTGGCCGCGTACGCCCGGCTGGACGCGCACTACTTCGCCTATCGCCTGATGCTTGGGGCCTGGTCGACGGGCAACTACTCCCTGGACGGCCGGATTATCGATCTCGAGACCGCCTCGTTCGTGAAATACCGCGGGCCTTACGGCACTGCCTCCCGCAAGCACCACGAGTGTTTTTTCGGCCACGAGGGCGCCGCTTTCATCAAGATCTTGCGTCAGCTGGCGGACGCGAAAGGGTTGGCGGGCGCGGAAGTCGAAAAACAGTTTTATGAGGAGCGGCGGCGTCAGCTGGCCCGGGACTTCCTCGCCCTGCTCGGAGTCGACGCGGTCAAGGCGGCCGCTTTCTTCTCGAAACGCCCGGCTCGGGTCGTGGTCCTGGCCGACCGCTTCGAGAAATTGGCCAAGAAAATCGCCCCGTGGCGGACGAGCCTCGACCTCTACGGTCCCGTCCCGGACGCGGAGGATCCCAGCCTGCTCGATTTCTCGAAGTTGTTCCGGAACCTTGCCAAGCTCCGGGCGGCCCCGGGCCGGGAGACGAAAGCCCTGGAGCGTTTGGTCAGGCCGACGGCGTTCGCCCGCGTCAAGCCGGGTGCCTCGTATGACGTATCGGCCGATGCCGACGGGAAAGTGAACCCCGGCGAGGTCTTCATCAGGGACACGGCGGTGGTGACATTTTCCGGATTGAAGAGCTTCCGGGCGGAGACGAAGGGCTTCGTGCGCGGGCTTTTCCGCTTGCTCGACAACCTTGATTCGGCCAAATGCCTGCCGCCCAGGTCTCAATGGGACGACCAGCTCCGGGCGCTCAACCAGGACTTCCCGGTCATGCACGAGCTCAACGACAAGCTGCGCTATTGGGTCGAAGAATACCGCTCCGGCCGGATCAGCTCGGAGGTTCTGGGCGCGGAAATCGAGAAGCTTTGCCGACTGCCGCACTACCCGACCGGGGAGAGCCTCGATCTCGCGGGCCTGCCCCTCCTGGAATACGCCAGGCCGACCCGGCGCGAGGCGCGCTTCCTGTCCCGGCGCCTGCAAGTCGTCTCTTTCCAGAAAGGGGAGACCATCGTGCGCGAGGGGGCCGAGGCTGACGCGCTGTTCTTGCTGGTGCAGGGCGTCTGCCGGGTCGCCGTGCGCGGCGTCGAGATCGGCCGGATCGACGACCGTGGGGCGCTGATCGGGGAGGCCGTCGTCTTCGAGCGCGGCCGGAAGCGGTCCGCGAGCGTCATGGCGGAAACCGAAGTGCGACTGTTGCGGATACTCCGGGCCGACTTGCGGGAAATGAAGACGGCGTACCCGAGGTTGAGGAAACTGCTCGCGAACCTGCTGATCCAGCGGCGGGAGGGGATTTCAGACAAGATCCGCGACTTAGAGGTATTCTCCGGGGCCGATCCGGAGGGCGTGCGCCTGTTCCTGGCGGACAAGGGCCGCCTCCGGCGGTTTGGCCGCGGCGCGCGACTCGTCCGACAGGGCGAAAAGACGAAAGGCGTCTACCTGCTCCTGCGCGGCTCGGTCGTCTTGAGCCAGACGAAAAAACTCGCTCGGACGGAGCCGATTGATCTCGTCGACCGGCCGCTCACCCAGGGGCTGTTCGGCGAAAGATCCGTGATCCTCGGCGAGGGAGCGACATGCGTCGTGAAGGCACAAGAGCCGGTCTTGGCCCTGTACGTCGGCCAGAAGGACTTCCGGGCCCTGCTCGACCGATATCCGCAACTGCTCCGCAACTGCCTCGAGAACATCAGCGACTACTTGCGGGCCAACGAAAATCGCGCCTCGATGATCTCGAAACTGGAGCAAGAGCTGAACGATCCCGGCGCCTAGTCCAGGATCACGTAAAGGTCGTCGCCGCGGACTTCGACCGGGTAGCTCTTGACCCCTTTTTTCGCCGGGCCGTGCGTGACTTCGCCCGTCTCGATCTTGAATTGCGACCCGTGCCAGGGGCAGGTCACGACGCCGTCCTTGACCCCGCCCTCGCAAAGCGGGCCGCCAAAATGAGGGCATTTGTTGTCGATGGCGTAAATCTTCCCGTCGGCTTGGAAGAGAGCGAGGGCCCGGTGTTCGGCCTTGACGCAGAGCGACGCGCCGTCTTTGAGTTCTCCCTTGGAAGCGACGCGGATGGCGTTGTTGGGGTTAGTCATATGTGTCCAGTATACGACAAAATGTGCTAAAATTTAAGTCGGATGAAACTTTCGGAAATCAGGCGCCGGATCAACCTCAATCATTATGTGGAAGCGGATCTCGTCTAAGGAAATCCTCACGCACCCCCGCCTCACCGTCATCGAGGACCGGGTCCGCCTGCCGAACGGGACGGAAACCGATTACTTGAGGTTCCAGGAGATTGGTGACGCCGCCACCGTGATTTGCCGTAATGCGACCGGGCAGATCCTGCTCCAAAAGGAATACTCCTATCCGCAAGACGCGGAGCTGTTCCAGTTTCCCGGCGGTTTCGTCCCGAAAGGCGAAGACCCGGCCATCGGGGCCAACCGGGAGCTGGCGGAGGAAGAGGGGCTGAACGCGAAGACCCTGGTCCCGCTGGGCAGCTATCTGATGAATCACCGCCGGTCCAGTTCCCGGATGTACGTTTACCTTGCGACCGATTTTGAGGAAAAGTCCTTGCCCGCCGACCTCGAGGAGGCCATCACCTCCCGCTGGGTCACGGAAGGGGAGATTGACGATCTCATTCGGAAGGGCCAGATATCCAACGTCCACGTCCTGGCGCCCTGGTCGCTCTATAAGCTCAAGGCCGGGTAAGCTTTAAAAATTGTCGCTAATGGTGTATATTTTATTCGCACCTAAAATTGTGGATAACTTTTCCAGATGAGCTTATTTAACTCTTCGTAGCCAACGACGAACTTAAGTTCGTCATTATAAACGTCATTTTTTCGCCTTAGCCCATCATTATGAAGAGACGAAGCCTCGCGTTAATTGCCTCGACGATCGGCCTCCTGGCCATGAGCGCCCTGCCGGCCTTGGCCTCCCCGTTGGCCACGACCATCGGCACGGACATCACCTCCGGTGGCACGATCACCGGCGTCACGGTCACCGACGGCACGGCCAGCTTGAGCGGCGGCGCCCTCACGGGCCTCACGACCGCGCTCTCCCTCTCTCAGGGCGGCACGGGCGCGACCACGGCCTCCGGCGCGCGCACCAGCCTCGGACTCGGCACCGCCGCGACGTCTGCGGCCACCGACTTCGCCACCGCCGCGCAGGGCGCCAAGGCCGACTCGGCCCTCCAGTCCTTCACCGAGCTTGACCCGGTCTTCGGCGCCAGCGCGGCCCACGGCATCTCCAGCGGCGACATCGCCAACTGGAACGGCAAGCTCTCGTCCGAGACTGACCCGGTCTTCACCGCCTGGAACAGGTCCACCGGCATCAGCATCGCCAACACCCAGGTCACCGGCCTCGGCACCGCC
>Ga0182027_10000509_pt1 | contig 67726 bp, 58 predicted proteins | sample 712E1DmetaG_FD_121300 | JGI IMG/M metagenome (GOLD analysis project Ga0182027, IMG submission 121300) | Permafrost microbial communities from Stordalen Mire, Sweden - 712E1D metaG (Illumina Assembly) | ecosystem: Environmental > Terrestrial > Soil > Wetlands > Permafrost | place: Sweden...
CACTTATGAGGCATTTGCGCTGTTAAGGCGAGGATTTTGAGGGTTGCGCCAAGAACTGGCGCCCGCCCACGGCTCCCCCCACCCGCTTCTTTTGCCGCCATGCGCTTAGGCGAGGATTTGGGTCTTTCCAAAGAGGCAAGGCTGAAGGCTAACAGCTAAAAGAAGGGCGTTCCGACCCGGATTCCTGGATTTAAGGCCCCGCCTCATTGGAAGCCGTTTCGGTCGGGAGGAACGGCAAGGCAGGCCATTCCCCCGCTGAACTTGTAGAACTTGTTCTCAATATTGCGCAAGCACCTCATTTTAAGGAAGATACGCAGTTTATATGGCGCCACTGTCTTTGGGGCTTGTGGGGTGCGTCGTCTCAGGGTTTCGCTGGCAGGGCTGTGAGGCGAATCCCACTCAATCCCAGAAAATCCCACTTTGATCTTGCAAATTGGCCCCGATGTGGTACTAATAATATCAAATTCCAGCAACAAATCCGTGACAGTTGTTGGAAATGGTTGACAATTGTTTAGCGAGGTGGTATCCCACTAAACACTGGTATTGTGGTCTGGTCAAAAGTTGGCCTAATCAGGTCAAAAGTTGACCTAAAGTATCGGTGGTTTTTGTCCGACTATCTGTGATAGATTTTCTCTATGCAAATAACGAACTCAGCTTGGTACTGCGCGAGAACAAAGCCCAAGCACGAGCATATTGCGGCGGCAAATTTGCGAAGGAACCTGGGATTGGAAGTGTTTCATCCCCGCTTGCGAATGGAGCGCGCCACGCAGCGTGGGATCATGCGCGTGGTCGAACCGCTTTTCCCCTGTTACATATTTGTGCGTTGCCTGCTGCCCGAGAGCATGGACAGCATCCGGCACGTGACCGGGATCAGCAGCCTGGTTCATTTTGGGCGGAGGATACCGGTGGTGCCCGATGGGGCGATTGAGGAATTGCGGCAGTGCTTTGAATCGGAAGAACCGATGGCGGTGCAGGACGGATTGGTGGCTGGGGCGGAGGTGACGATTGCGGAGGGGGCGTTCCTTGGATACTCGGCCATGGTGGTCCGCGCATTACCAGCGGTGAGAAGGGTACAGATCCTGCTGGATTTCTTGGGCCGTCCAACTTTGGCAGAAGTGGACAGGAGTTCGTTGAAGTTATTGAATCACCAATTTGCAGATCGTCTGCCTTTATTAGCGACAACGTAGTCGATGGCTGTTGTCGCGAGGGGATTGAGACCTGGTTTACCAAGAGAAGACAGTTTGGGGTGACAAGGGTTAGGGAAGGCTACTGTTGGCGAATAATTGACAACGCCAGCACGTGCGGAGCCTTGCGCGCAGAACTGCCGGCTGAGGCATCTGGAAAGTCCTGGTGGGTTGTTGTAAGAGTTTGACACGCATAGATTAGCGATGTTTGCACTGCTTGTCCAAGCAATTGAGCCTGCCGGACGAGAGGGTGCGAAAAAGAAACTATGAATTCCGTTGGCACAAATCGTCCCACTCAGGACAAAGTTCACGTTCTGTCCGACCGTATTGCGCGCGGTCGGGTACCGTCTTGGAAGCGCACCCTGGATTGCAGTGTGGTCCTGCTGACCGCTCCGTTGTGGTTGCCCATGGGGGTGATGATTGCGATCTTCGTCAAAATTGTTTCTCCGGGTCCTGCTCTTTTCCGCCAGGAACGCATTGGCCACATGGGCGCCCGGTTTCGGTGCCTCAAGTTCCGGACCATGAAAGTCAATGCGGATACCACGGTGCATCGGGAGCATTTGAACCATTTGATGACCTCCAACCGGCCCATGAGGAAACTGGATTGCACGGGGGATTCGCGCTTGATTCCGGGCGGATTATGGCTGCGCACGCTGGGGATGGACGAACTGCCGCAGATCATCAACGTGCTGCGCGGCGAAATGAGCCTGGTGGGGCCGCGCCCCACCACCGGATACGAGTATGAGATGTTTCAGCCGCGTCATCGCCAGCGTTGCGAGACGCTGCCGGGCCTGACCGGGCTGTGGCAGGTCAGTGGAAAGAACCGGACGACTTTCGAGAAGATGATGGAACTGGACCTCAGTTACGTGGAGAACAAGTCGCTGTTCCTGGACCTCAAGATTATCGCCAGCACAGTGCCCGCGATACTCGTTCAATTATGGGACGTTAAAGTAGCGGGAAGAGCGGCGGCGAAAGCCGCCCCAGCGGGGAGTGCCAGACTGAGCCAGCCTCAGAACGGCCAGAGGGAAACAGAGATGGTGATCAACAGCCAAGACACGACGCGAGCCCCGGTGCTGGCAGCAGCGCATCGGACCGGCTTGCGGGCTGCTCCTGAACCGATAGATGGTTGAGCCAACGAGAGAAAACAAGAGACAAAATGACTAAACAAATCAAAGTCGGAGTGGTGGGATGCGGCTATTGGGGGCCGAATCTGGTGCGGAATTTTCGGTCTCTGCCAGGCTGTAATCTGAAGATGATGTGCGACATCAGCCCGGAGCGGCTCAAGCACCTCAAAGAGATATATCCGGAAGTCAAGGGCGAGCTGGATTACGACCACATGCTCAATGGCGCCGGGCTGGATGCGGTGGTGATTGCCACCTCGGTCAAAATGCACTTTCCCATGGCCAAGGCGGCGTTGCTGGCGGGCAAACACACGATGATCGAGAAGCCGATGGCCGCCTCCGCCATCCAATGCGAGGAGTTGATCGCCATTGCCCGCCAAAAGGGCCTGGTGCTCATGGTCGGCCATACTTTTCTGTATTCGCCGGCGGTGAAGAAGATCAAGGAGATTGTTGACCGGGGGGATTTGGGGCAGGTCCGTTACATTTGCGCGCGGCGTCTGAACCTGGGCTTGTTCCAAAAAGACATCAATGTGGCCTGGGATCTGGCCCCGCATGACATTTCGATCATCCTTCACCTGTTGCAGGAGTTTCCCGAGAGCGTCAACTGCCGCGGAAGCGCCCACGTCACCCCGGGCATTGAGGATGTGACTTCGATGTCTCTGAGCTTCGGCAAGGACCGCTCGGCCATCATCCACAGCAGTTGGCTGGATCCCCGCAAGGTGCGGGAAATGACCATTGTCGGCAGCAAGCGGATGATCGTTTATGACGACGTTGCGCAGCAGGAGAAGATCCGGATATTTGACGCCCGGGTGGAGCGTCCGCCGCACTATGACACATTCGCGGAATTTCACTATGCCTATCATTACGGGGACACATACTCCCCGTTTTTGAAACTGGAGGAGCCGCTCAAAGTGGAATGCCAGCACTTCCTGGACTGCATTCGCGAGTCCAAAACGCCGCTGAGTTGCGGCACCCGGGGCATGGAGCTGGTGAGAATTCTGGAAGCATCCTCGATTTCCTTGAAGCATGGCGGCAGCCCGGTTCCCTTTGTCAATCCGCAATCCCCGCGCCTTGCCCAAAGCAATGGACAATCCCGCGAGGCCGGCGCCAATGGCGACTCCAAGCTGGAGAAGAGGAACTTCCCCCAGGTGGTTCGCGGCGGTGTGGAGACGCCGGCCGTCGCCGCCTAGCGTTTTGCAGATCGCTTTTGCAGAATGCTTATGGCCGCTCCGCCGCTGTATCAACAAATCGCGCCCGATGTCAAACTGGGCAAGGGCGTGCGCATCTTCGGTTTCACCAACCTCTACGGTTGCGAGGTTGGGGATGACGTGAAAATTGGAACGTTTGTCGAGATTCAAAAGGGCGCCAGGATCGGCAACCGCTGCAAAATCTCCAGCCATACTTTCATTTGTGAGGGGGTCGTTTTGGAGGACGAGGTTTTCGTCGGACACAACGTCACCTTCATCAATGACCTCTACCCCCGTGCCACCAATGGCGACGGGCAGCTTCAAACCGAGGCGGATTGGAAATGCGTTCCCACCCGCGTGGAGCGCGGCGCCTCCATCGGGTCCGGCGCGACCCTCCTCTGTGGCATCACCGTCGGTCAGCGCGCGGTCGTCGGGGCTGGCAGCGTCGTCACCCGCGATGTTCCCGCCGACGCGGTGGTGGCCGGCAACCCCGCCCGAATCATCCGAACGCTGAACAAAAAAGACAAATGAAAGTTCCCTTTCTCGATCTCAAAGCCCATCACCAACCCATTCGTGAACAACTGGATGCGGCGATTCGTGACGTCATTGACGCGGGTGCTTTTGCCGGCGGCCCATTTGTCGCCAAATTTGAGAAGGAATTTGCCGCCTATTGCGGAACGGCTCATGGCGTTGGCGTTGGCAACGGAACCGACGCGCTGTGGTTTGCCTTGCTGGCCTTGGGAGTCGGGCCGAACGATGAAGTGATCACCGTGCCCAGCACTTTCATGGCCACCGCGGAGGCCATCAGTGTTTGCGGGGCGCGGCCGGTGTTTGTAGATATTGATGAGGTGACCTACAACCTGGATCCGAGCTTGCTGGAAAAGGCCATCACGCCGCAGACCAAGGCGATCATTCCGGTGCATCTGTTTGGCCAGTGCGCGGATATGGATCCGATCCTTGCCATCGCCGCCAAACACGGCATCCCGGTGGTCGAAGACGCCTGTCAGGCGCACGGCGCGCATTACAAAGGCAGAAAGGCTGGCACCATGGGGGTGGCCGGCTGTTTCAGTTTTTATCCCGGCAAAAACCTCGGCGCGTTCGGCGAAGCGGGCGCGGTGGTGACGAGCAACGCGGAACTTGCGGCAAAGATCCAGGTTTTCCGGGATCATGGGCAGTCCCGCAAGTACCACCATTCGCAAATTGGTTGGAATGGGCGCATGGACGGCATCCAGGGCGCGGTCCTGAGCGTGAAGCTCAAGCAACTGGAGATCTCCAACATTCGGCGTCAGGCCCATGCCCTTCTTTACGACCAGTTGTTGAGCGGGACGGAGGAAGTGATCATTCCCGTGCAAGCCCCTTACAACCAGAGTGTCTATCATATTTACGCGGTGCGGGTGAAGGACCGGAACCAGGTGCTTCAATCCATGGCGGACAAGGGGATTTCTTGTGCCATTCATTATCCCATTCCGGTTCACCTGCAAGAGGCCTATCGGTTCCTGGGCCTGGGCAAGGGGAGCTTCCCGGTGGCGGAACAGTGCGCGGAGGAGTTCCTCTCGCTGCCCATGTTCCCGGAACTGACCCGGGAACAGATCCATGCCGTGGCGGACGAACTGAAGCTTTGTCTCAGCGCCGCCAAACCGCGGAACACCTGCCTGAAGTGATTTCCAACGCTGAACTCGAAGCCGTGCAAACGCCGGCTCCTGGTCGGCTGGATGGGGCAATGACCATCAACCCGCTCCAGCAGGCGGGATGGGATGCACTGTTCAGGGCCCATCCGGATGCGTGGTTCTTCCATGGATGCGCATGGGCCGGGGTTCTGCGGGAAACGTACGGGCATGTTCCTCTTTATGCGGCCCGTTTTGCCGGCGGGCAATTGGAGGGGCTGCTACCCCTGATGGAAGTGTCCAGCCCCTTTACCGGGCGGCGCGGGGTTTCGCTTCCATTTACTGATTTTTGCTTTCCGTTAAAGACGGAGGGGCATGGCGCCGGGGATTTGTACCAAACGGCAATGGACCAGGGCCGCCAGCGCGGCTGGCGTTATCTGGAATGCCGGAGCAGCGATGAGGACTGGCCGGGCGGTTCTCCATCGCTGGTTTTTTTTGGACACCATCTCGACCTGGCCTGCGGCGAAGAATCTCTCTTTAAGAATCTGGACGGCTCATTGCGGCGTGGCATTCGGAAAGCCGAAGCGGCCGGATTGCGGATCCAATTTGATGACACCTTGGCATCCGTTCATACCTACTACGCGTTGCACTGCCAGACGCGCCGGCGTCATGGGCTGCCCCCGCAGCCGTTCAGATTCTTCTCTAATTTGCAGCGGTATATGCTTCAGCCGGGCCTTGGCTTCGTCGCCATCGCGCGCCTGGAGAACAAGCCGGTGGCGGCGGCGGTCTTTTTGCACCAGGGCCGCCACGCCATTTACAAATTTGGCGCCTCCGACTATGGCTTCCAGCACTTGCGCCCCAACAACCTCCTGATGTGGGAGGGCATCCGCCGGTGCGCCGCCCTTGGCTGTTCGAGCCTGCATTTCGGGCGCACTTCAGTGGGCAACGAAGGATTGCGGCGTTTCAAACTTGGATTTGGGGCCCGGGAAGAGGAAATCAAGTATTTCAAATATGACTTTAGCGCGGGGAGGTTTGTCACCGACGTGGACCGCGCGGAAGGCTGGATCAACCGCGTTTTTGGCTGGCTGCCGCCGCCCTTGCTGCGGCTGGCCGGCGAACTGCTGTATCCGCATATTTCCTGACTCCGATTTAACGCGAAGCAACGCAATTGCAATCATGGTGTTTTGAGCCGTCTGATTTAACTTAAGTATTTATGAATCAAAAACAAACTACCGCCCCGCCCGCCCCGGGGCTGGCTCTGGCGGACATCTACTATGTTCTGTTCCGGCGCAAATGGCTCATCCTTGGCATTTCCTTGTGCGGCTTTATCGCCGCCGGACTGACCTTTGCCTTCTGGCACCCGCCCTACCAGTCCACCGCCGAGTTGTTCATCGGCTACATCACCGACACCGCAACCCCGGACCAGCAGGGCGCCGACGTCAGGACCCGATCCATTGATGATCGGGGCGCGAATATCCTTAATTCCGAAGTCGAGGTTCTCACCACTTACGACCTGGCCAAGGCGGCGGCTGACATCGTCGGACCCGGCAAAATCCTGGCCGGCAACGGCGGTGGAACCAACCTGGATGCGGCCGCCATCGCGATTCATTTGAATCTGCACGCCGATGTGCCCAAGTTCACCCAGATCATCAGTCTGACCTTCTCGCATCCGAATTTTGCGGTTGTGCAACCAGTGCTGGATCAGGTGATCACCAATTACATAAACAAACACTTGGAAATTCATCATAGGAACGGCCAGTTCGACGAGTTTTTTACCAGGAGAAGCGAAATGCTCAAAGGCCAACTGTTGGCCACTGAAACGGCGTTGGCCAAAGCAAAGAACGAGGCGGGCGTGGTCAACCTGGATGCGGAGATGGCGGCTTACACAGCGCAGGAGGGAATGATCAAGCAGGAACACTACATGGCTCTGGCCGAACTGGCCGATTCGACGGCCATCGCCGCCCAACTCAAGAAAATGATCCCGGCTTCCGACCAGGCGGCCGTAACGAATACGGCGACCAATGGCGCCGCCCCCCAAGTGGCGCAGCCTTCCACCCCCACCATCGCCGCCTACCGGCAGGCCAACCAGCATCTGGTGGACCTTCAGGCCGCCGAGGCCAAGCTGGAGCTTAGTTACACCACCAACAACGCCCTGGTCAAAACCAACCTTGCCGAGATAGAAGCAGCCCAAGCCACAAAAAGGAGTCTGGAAGACGCCAACCCAGGCCTTCTTCTCGTGGCGACGAGAGAAACTACTGCCAGCGCCCCCGGCACCCCCGCCGGCGCGGATCCGACGCTGGCTTACAACAATGAGGTGGCCAAGATTCAGGGGCTTCAGGGAAGGATCAACGTGCTGTCCAATGAACTCCAACTCATCCGGGACAGAGGCACCAACCTCAATCAAGTGGAAGCCACCATCCGGGAACTGGAGAGAAACAGGGTGACGGACGAGGAGGACCTGAAAAAAATCGCCAGCAGCATAACCCAAAACAGAATTGAATCCGAAATAAGGCCATCGAATATCACCGTCATTCAGAACCCCTCCCCGCCCGCCCGCGACCTCAGGAAGTTCACCAAGGTCGTCGCAGGCATTGCCGGCGGCGGCGTTGCGTTGGCCCTGGCCCTGGCCTTTCTGTTGGAGTTATACTTGGACCGCTCCTTCAAGCGTCCCCAGGAAGTGGTGGCAAAACTGGGGCTGCCCTTCTTCCTTTCCATTCCCTACCTGAATGGAAACGGGCATGGCAAACTTCGTTTATCCAAGCCCGCCAACGAGCCCAAGCTTTTGACTGCAAACGCCAACGACCCCCAAACTGCCGCCTCCGAGGTCAAAGCCCTGGCGCCGGCCCACGATGGCGCGGTGGCGCCCTGGGACGAGAAACACGCCCTCCGGCCGTTTCATGAAACGTTGCGCGATCGCCTCGTCGCCTATTTCGAGATGATCAATCTGACCCACAAACCAAAACTGGTGGCCGTGACCAGTTGCGACCAGGGCGCCGGCGTCAGCACCATTGCCGCCGGCTTGGCCTCTTCTCTGTCCGAGACGGGCGATGGCAACGTGCTCTTGGTCAACATGAACTCGGAGGACGGCGAGGCGCACCACTTTTACAAAGGCAAGCTGGCCCTGGGGCTGGACGAGGTTCTGGAGAAGGAAAAACGGGACAGCGCCCTGGTGCAGGACAATCTGTATGTGGTCAAGGAATCCACCAACAGCGACAGGCTCCCCAGCATTCTGCCCAAACGCTTCAGCCACCTGGTCTCCAAGATGAAGGCGAGCGATTATGATTACATTATATTTGACATGCCTCCCGTCACCCAGATCAGTGTCACCCCCAGGCTGGCCCGGTTCATGGACATGGTGCTGCTGGTGGTGGAATCCGGGAAAACAAACCGCGAGATCGCCCAGCGCGCCAGCGCCCTGCTTTCCGAAGGCCGCGGCAACCTGGGGGTGGTCATGAACAAGAGCCGGACTTACGTTCCCCGGCGGCTGCACCAGGAACTCTGAAGAATCAACAATTCGGAGCAAAAGGGCGGAAGAAAGCGGACTTAACTGCTGCAAACCGTGATACGCAACAGCCTCTATTACCGCATCAAACCGCTGGTTCCGGCGCGGCTCCGGCTGGCTGTCCGGGGCTGGCTGACCCGGCGCAAGCGCGAACGGTCCCGCGACATCTGGCCCATTCTTCCCGGCTCCGAGCGTCCGCCGCCCGGCTGGCCGGGCTGGCCGGAGGGCAAAAAATTCGCTTTCATCCTCACCCATGATGTCGAAGGAGAAGCGGGTGTCGCCAAATGCCGCCAGCTCATGGCAGTGGAAAAGAGGCTGGGCTTCCGCTCCTCCTTCAATTTCATCCCGGAAGGCGGCTACCAGGTGCCGCGGGAACTGCGCGAGGAGTTGACCGCCGGCGGCTTCGAAGTGGGCGTCCATGATCTCCACCACGACGGCAAACTCTACCGCAACCGCAAGGAGTTCGCCGGCAATGCCTCGCGGATCAACCATTATCTCAAGGAGTGGGACGCGGCGGGTTTTCGCTCCGGCTTCATGTTACACAACTTGGACTGGCTGAAGGATCTGGACATTCAGTACGATGCCTCCACCTTTGACACCGATCCTTTCGAGCCGCAACCCGACGCCTCCGGAACGATTTTTCCATTCTGGCGCGGAGACGCCACGGGACGCGGCTATGTGGAACTGCCCTACACATTGCCGCAAGACTCCACCCTTTTCCTGTTACTGGCCGAAGCCACTCCGGAACTGTGGCTGGAAAAAACCGATTGGATTGCCCGGCACGGCGGGATGGCCTTGCTCAACGTGCATCCCGACTACCTCTGTTTTCATGGCGGTTCCCCCGGTTTTAGAATGTTTCCCTTTGCCCATTACGAGGATCTGCTGAAATACGTGCGGCAGAAATACGAAGGACAATTTTGGCATGTCTTGCCTAAGGACGTTGCCGGGTATTGCAGACGGGTTTTCGCGGAAGCCATCAACCTGTGACCACGACCACCGAGTCGCCAGGTTGGCGCGATTAACATGGCCTTGATCATCCGCATTGACGTTGACCGGCCCTACGGAAAGCATCCGCTGCCGCGGCATATCCTCAGCCGGCTCAGTTCTGATTTTTATTTTCCAAAGATCCAAGCGCTGGGCTTTCTTGATGAACTAAAACGGATGCTGCTGGTGCTCAACGAGCGCCAGGCCCGCGCTTACGTCTTTTTTCGCCGATGCACCCTGCCTCCCGCGTCCATTTTAAAGCTGATGGATCACGGAAAACACGAAGTGGGTTTGCATCTGGAGGACTCGCGGTCTTTCGAAACATTCCTGGACGAAAAAGAAACGCTGGAGCGGCACATTGGCCGGCCTGTGTTCGCGGTTTCCAAGCATGGTTCCGGCAAAGTTAAATACGGGTTCCGTCATCATGCGCTCTACGAACCGGAAAAGTACCGGGAGTGGGCCCGGCGCGCGCAAATGAAAACCGTCTTCGGGAATCTCGAAGACCCGACCCTCGAACCGACCCGGGTGGACGGCTTGCTGTTTTTTCCGTCCGCTTTCTGGCTGGAGCCTGATTGGAGAGACACGGCCCGATTTCCCGATGACTGGCTCCTGGCCAACGCGCCGCGCCGGGACACGGTGATGTTGGTGCATCCGGAGAACGTGTTGGGAAGCCCCGAAATCACCCGCTCTTTCACCAATTTGGTCACTCATTTGGAAACGAGGACCCTGCCATGAACTCCCCCGGCCCAGCCCGAAAATCGCTGCTGATGATTGCCTACACCAATTACAGCACTGATCCGCGGGTCATCCGCGCGGCCGAAGCGGCGGTGGACGCGGGCTACGAGGTGGATCTTTTTGCTTTGCGGCGCAAGGGCGACCCGGATGTCGAGATGGTCCGTGGCGTGCGTGTCTTCCACCTCCGCCAGTTTCGCTACCGCGGCGGGGGTTTGTTGCAGTACATGGTTGCCTATTTGGAGTTCTTCTTTCGTTGTTTCTTCAAGACCACCATTCTCTATGGCCGCAAGCGTTACAGCATCGTCCATGTCCACAACATGCCCGACTTTCTTGTCTTTTGCGCGGCCATTCCCAAGTTGTTCGGCAGAAAGATAATTCTGGACATCCACGACCCGATGCCGAACACGTTTGCTTCAAAGTTCAAGAGCGGCGAAGGCGGCTTTTTTTTCAAACTTCTTCTCTGGCAGGAGCTGTTGAGCGCGCGATTTGCGGACCGGGTGGTGACCGTGCATGATCCGGTCAAAGACCTCGTTCTGGTGAAGCACGGGCTGCCCGCCAGCTCCATCCACGTCATCGCGAATTTTCCCGACGAGACCGTCTTCCCTTTGGGGAAGAATTACCGTTTGGATGGCAAGTTGCGGATGGTTTTTCATGGAACGATCCTGGAGCGCGCCGGCCTGCGCACCCTGGTTGAGGCGCTTTCCAAAGTGCAAAACCGGGACAAGCTTTCGATGAGAATCATTGGCGAAGGCGATTTCGCGCCCCAGTTGTCGCAGTTAATCGAGTCGCTCAAGGTGGGGGATATCGTGAGTTTTGAAAACCGCAGCTACCCCGCCCATGAGATTGCCGCCCGCCTGGCGGACGCCAATCTTGGAATCGTGCCGCTGCACATCTCCTCCATGACCAACTACGCTCTGCCGCTCAAATTGGTGGAATACATCTCGATGGGACTTCCCTCTGTGACGGTGCGCAGCGCCGCCATCAACTACTATTTCGGCGAGGAGGACTGTTTGTATTATCAATGGGATGACCCGGAATCGCTCCGCGCGCTTCTCGACAAGATCGCGGGCAATCCAGACATGCTGCTCCCGTATCGCCAAAGAACCATCGGGCTGCGGGAGAAATTCTCGTGGCTCAAAGAGAAACAAAAATACGAGGAAATGTTGCGCGAATTGGAACTTGATTGAAGCCACCCCTCGCCCCAACCTGCCCATTCTATGGAATTCATTGATCTCAAAGAGCAATACCGGCGCTACAAAGCCGAGACCGACGACCGCATCCAACGCGTGCTCGCCCATGCCCATTTCATCATGGGGCCGGAGATTGCCGAACTGGAGGAAGCGCTGGCGAAGTACGTCGGCGTCAAACATTGCATCACCGTTGCCAGCGGCACCGCCAGCCTGGAAATCGCCTTGCGCGCTTTGGGCATCGGCCCGGGCGACGAGGTTGTCACGGTGCCATTCACTTGGATCAGCACGGCGGAAGTCATTGGGCTGGTCGGCGCCCGGCCGGTCTTCGTGGACGTGGAGGCTGGAAGCTACAATATGGATCTCGGGCGGCTGGAAGCGGCGATCACCGCGCGCACCAAAGCGATCCTGCCGGTCAGTCTTTTTGGACAGATGCCTGATTATGAGAAGATCAACGAGATTGCCGCGCGTCATGGGGTGCCGGTGCTGGAGGATGGCGCCCAAAGCTTTGGTGCCACGCAACGGGGCCGGCGGAGTTGCGGGGTGACCGCGATTGGCAGCACGAGCTTCTTCCCGGCCAAGCCGCTGGGTTGTTTTGGAGACGGCGGCGCGCTTTTTGCCAATGACGACCCGCTGGCAGAGAAGCTGAAAGCCATCCGCACCCACGGCGGGCTGAAGCGGCATTATCACCCGTTCCTGGGAACCAACGGCCGATTTGACACGTTGCAGGCGGCCGTGCTGCTGGCCAAGCTGCCTCATTTTGAGTGGGAAGTACAGGAACGCGGCCGGATTGGAGCGCGGTATTCCTCCGCCCTGGCCGGCCACGCCGTTGTTCCGACGGTGGCGCCGGGCAACACCCATGTCTATGCGCAGTACACCATCCGCGTGCCGGAGCGCGACCAGGTGGCCGAGCGGTTAAAGAAACAGGGGATCCCGACGGCGGTGTATTATCCCAAATGCCTGCACGAGCAACCGGTCTTCGGAAAGCTCGGCTACAAATGGGGGGACTTCCCGGTTTCGGAAAAGGCTTCGCGCGAAGTTTTGAGCTTGCCCATGCACCCGTTCCTCAGTGAATCTGACCAGGACACCGTCATCGCCGCGATTATCAACCAGTGATCGTTTCGATGCCGCAACCGTTATGAATCCAAAAATTGCAGTGCTGGGCTGTGGCAATTGGGGCAAGAATCTTGTCCGCAACTTCCATTCCCTGGGTGCCCTGGCGGCCGTTTGCGATCCAACGGAGGCGGGCCGGGCGGCGGCCAAACAGATCGCGCCCGCCGTCGAAGTGATCGCCGAGATGGAGAAGGTGCTGGAAAACCCCGCACTCCAGGCCGTGGCCATTGCCGTGCCCGCTCCGCTGCACTACAAGATTGCCCTGGCGGCGCTCCACGCGGGCAAGGATGTGTATGTGGAGAAGCCGCTCTGCCTGGACCTCCGGGAAGCCGAACAACTGGTGCAGATGGCGGACAAGCTTGGCAAGATCCTCATGGTCGGCCACTTGCTCCAATATCATCCCTGCGTGCAGGCCCTTCAATCCATGGTGGCGAAGGGGGAGTTGGGCAAACTCCACTACATCACTTCCAACCGCTTGAACCTCGGCAAAATTCGAACCGAAGAAAACGCCCTCTGGAGTTTTGCGCCGCACGATATTTCCGTCATCCTTTCACTCGCCTCCGGGCAGATGCCGGACCAGGTGCGTTGCAGCGGCGGCGAATATCTCAGCCTGGGGGTGGCGGATACGACCTTGACCACGCTTCGTTTTCCCGGCGGCATGCGCGCCCACATTTTTGTCAGTTGGCTCAACCCTTTCAAAGAGCAGAAGCTCACCGTGGTCGGCTCCTCCGGGATGGCCGTTTTCGATGACACCAAGCCCTGGGCGGAAAAGCTGACCGTTTATCGCCAGTATTTGACCTGGACGCACGGCCAGGTTCCCACCGCCAACAAGATCCAGGGCGAGCTGGTCGCGGTCCCGGAATCCGAGGCCTTGCGCAACGAGTGCGAGCATTTTCTGGCCTGTTGCCGAGAACGCCGCGTTCCTCGCACCGACGCCCGGGAAGGCCTGCGCGTGCTCTCGGTCCTCCAAGCCGCCCAGCGGAGCCTGGACGGGGATGGCAAAGCGGTGGATCCCGGAGCGGCGCTGCCCGTTGTCTCCCTTGATTATTTCGCCCACGCCAGCGCGTTCGTGGATGATGGCGCGGTGATCGGGAAAGGGACGAAAATCTGGCATTGCGCGCACGTCATGAAAGGGGCGCGCATCGGCCAGTCCTGCATTCTGGGCCAGAACGTCAATATTGATGGCGGAACCGTCATTGGCAACAATGTCAAAATTCAAAACAACGTCTCGGTCTATACCGGAACGATCATAGAAGACGACGTGTTCCTCGGTCCTTCTTGCGTGCTGACCAATGTCTCCAATCCCCGCTCGCAGGTCAACCGCCATTCCCTTTACGAGACGACGACGTTGAAGCGCGGCGCCACCATTGGCGCCAACGCCACGATTGTCTGTGGGGTAACCATTGGCCGCTACGCCTTTGTCGCCGCCGGCGCGGTGGTGACAAAAGACGTGCCGGACTATGGCCTGGTCGTGGGCAATCCAGCCCGCCTCAAAGGCTGGATGAGCCGCCATGCCCACGCGTTGACGCCACAAGCCGACGGCATGATGATCTGCCCCGAATCGGGCTTTCGTTACGCGAAAGACGCCGAGGGGCGAGTCCGTTGTCTGGATCTCGACGAAGAAAGCTTGATGCCGGCGCATCTGGCCAAGGGAACGCGCGGCTACGATGCCTTCAAAGCCCAAAGGTAAAGCGAACGTTCCCGGATGCAACCAACCCTTGATCATTCAACCGCCCTGATTGGCCGTTTGGAGAAAAGCATTGCCGGCGTCACCCACTGGGTGGAAAGTCGCGGCTACAAAGCCTACGATCCCGGCGACGGCAATCTTTCGTTTTTACACGCGCTGACTTTTAACAACCTGTTACTGGAGCGATGCCTCCAGCAATCGGTGTATCGGGCGCCGATCAATCTGCGGCCGCTCTATGGCATCCAGCCGCATGTTTCCACCAAGGGAATGGGATACTTTGCCTGGGGCTACGTGAAAATGTATGCCCTGACCGGGGAAGCGTCTTACAAGGAGCGCGCGGACGCCTGTTTCCGCTGGTTGCTGGAAAATAAATCTCCGGGCTACGCGCAGTTTTCCTGGGGCAACCATTTCCCGTTTTGCTCGCGTAGCGGCAAAACGCCGGCGCTGGAACCCATTGTCCCCTGGAGCGCGCTGATCGCCCAGGCCTTCCTCGAAGGCGCCGCCGTCCTGGACGACTCCCGTTACTTGGACGCGGCCTCCAGCGCGGCCGATTGGGCGCTGGCTTTGCCGCGGGAAAAGACCGCCTCGGGCGATTGCATCAGCTACGTGGCCTTCAAACAGAATTCGATCCACAACTCCAACCTGCTGGCGGCGGCGTTGCTGGCCCAGGCCGGCGCAATCAAGAATAATACGGCCGCGTTGGAGGCCGCCCGGCGGGCGGTGCTTTACAGTTGCTCCCGCCAGAACGCCGACGGCTCGTGGTATTACGGCGAGGCGCCCAAGTATCATTGGATTGACAACTTCCACACCGGCTACAATCTCGACTGCTTGTGGCGCTACCGCGCAAGCACGGGCGACCATGACTTTGACGAGAACGCCCGGCGCGGCTTCGATTATTTCAAACGGAACTTCTTCGATCCCAACGGCCGGCCCAAGTACTATCACAACCAGGCCCTGCCCATTGACATCCAGTGCGCGGGCCAGGCGATTGACACGCTGACGTTGTATTCGGAGCAGGACGGCGAAGCGCTCGGCCTGGCGCAAAAGACCGCCGAGTGGACCATGGACCACATGCAGGATGCGGACGGCCATTTTTATTATCGCGACCTCGGCTGGGCGGTCAACAAGACCCCGATGCTCCATTGGGGCCAAGGCACCATGTTCAAGGCGCTGGCGCACCAGCTCTCAGTATTGCGTGGCGGCGCCCGCTCCCGGACAGACGCAAAGCCCACCGTTTTGAACGCGGCGCAATGAAGGCAACGTTGAAAGGACCGCAACTCAGCTACGTGCTGGTGACGCCCGCACGCAATGAAGAGGCGAACATCGAACTCACCCTTAAATCGGTGGTCCAGCAGACGATCCTGCCTCTAAAGTGGGTCGTTGTCAGTGATGGTTCCACGGATCGCACCGACGAAATTGTCGCCTCCTACGCCGCCCGGCATCCTTGGATAGATCACATCCGCCTACCCGAACGCGCGGTGCGCGACTTCGCCGGCAAGGTGGGCGCGTTTAGCGCCGGCTATGCGCGCGCCAAAGATTTGACCTTCGACATTGTCTGCAGTCTTGACGCCGACATTACCTTTCCGGAGGACTATTTTGAATACCTGCTGGATCAATTTGCCGCCGACCCTCAATTGGGCCTGGCGGGGACGCCCTATAGCGAGCATGGGTTGGTCTATGACTATCGTTACAGCAGCGTCGAGCACGTCTCGGGTGCCTGTCAATTATTCCGCCGCGAATGCTATGCAGATATTGGCGGTTACGTGCCCGTCAAGGGCGGGGGCATTGATGACATCGCAGTTCTGTCCGCGCGGATGAAAGGATGGCGGACGCGCACGTTTTTGGATCGGGTATGCGTGCATCACCGTCCGATGGGGTCGGCCAACCAGCGGAACCGTTTGGCCGCGAGTTTCAAATTGGGACAGCACGGCTACCGGTTGGGCTACCATCCGCTGTGGCAGATATTCAGGTCGGCTTATCAATTGACCAAGCCGCCCTATGTGACTGGCGGCGTGGCGCTTTTTGCGGGGTATTTTTGGGCCATGCTGCGGCGCGTCCAGCGTCCGGTGTCAGCGGAGATGGTTGCCTTTCAGCAGCGCGAGCAGATGCGGCGGTTGCGCGGGTTTGTCAAGGCGCGAGTCACGGGCGGCAAGGCAATAACATCTTAATCTCGGAGTTTATGGAACAAACGACATCGCAAATCAGCGTGAAGGGAAAAGTGATGCCGGTGCGGTCGGTGATGATTGATGGTCAGTGCATCGTTACCACAGGCAAACTGCTCAAAACAGCGACCCTCAAGAGTGAGAACTATGTGGAGGGCGAGCCTGTCAAGGACCCCGATCTGTTTGTCACGGAATTGAAACGGTCTAAACTTCCGGCGGACATTTTTTCCTTCGCGCAACCAGTTACGGAATCGAAGCCCCAATTCCCGCAGTTTCATATGGAATGGGACAACGCAGCCGCCATTCCGCTGACGACCTACGACTGTTGGTTGAAAAGCCTGTCTCAAGATTCGCGCAGGAATGTAAGGCTTGCCGAAAAACGCGGAGTCAAGGTCCGGGTCGCTCCATTTGATGACGTTTTCGTGCGGGGCATCAAAGGCATTTACGATGAAACGCCGGTCAGGCAAGGTCGGCGGTTTTGGCATTATGGCAAGGACCTGGAAGCTGTGAAGACCGAAAATGGATCTTACCTGGACCGGTGCGATTTTATCGGCGCCTATCTTGAGGATGACATGATCGGTTTCATCAAGGTGGTCTATGTCAACCGGACAGCGAGCATCATGCAGATCCTGTCCAAGAATGCCCATTTTGACAAACGGCCAGCCAATGCCATGATCGCCAAGGCGGTGGAAACGGCGTGCCAAAAAGGCATGACCCACCTGCTCTACTGCAAATACTCCTACGGAAATAAGAAAGACTCCTCTATCAAGGAGTTCAAGCGTCGGACCGGTTTCGAGCAGATCAACTTCCCCCGATACCATATTCCCCTGACGGTGAAAGGGAAAATCGCGCTCAAACTTGGGTTTCATGGCGGGTTGTCGAATGTTCTTCCGTCCCGTTGTTTAAATTTTCTGCTAGACATCAGGTCGAAGTTCTATGAAATAAGGTTTGGTGACCGGCAAACCGGACAGAAGGACGGAGAGTCTGCGGGAGCCAAAAATTCGCCGGTCCAACCGGCCAAGGCCAGCAACGATCCCTGATATTTTGCGGGTGTAGCTCAATGCTAGAGTGTCTGGTTTCCAACCAGGAGATGGAGTGTTCAATCCCTCCCGCCCGCTCCAACCCTTTCAAAAGCAGGAATCTCGCTTCGTTGCAGGTTGTTTTCATGCCAGGAATTGCCGGAATAATCGGACCAGGCCCCGCCGGGGATAGAAAGGCGGCGCTTGACCTCATGGTGCAGTGTATGCTCCATGAGCCGTTCTATGTTTCCGGGTCGCTTTCAGTCGAAAGGCTCGATCTGGCGGCAGGGTGGGTCTGCCATCCACGCTCCTATTCCGATTGCCTGCCGATCTGGAATGACGCGCGCGATGTTTGCCTGATTTTCTGGGGCGAGCATTTTGCCGATGACAATCAGGCCGGCGACGCCACCTCTTTGGTTGGCCTGTACGAAGAATTGGGCATGAAGTTCTTCGAGAAGTTGAATGGCACTTTCAACGGTGTGGTGGTGGATCTGCGGGAGCGGAAGGCCGTCCTTTTCAATGATCGCTACGGCCTGGCGCGGATTTATTATCACGAGAGCGCCGCCGGTTTTTACTTTTCGTCGGAAGCGAAATCGCTTCTGAAAGTCCTCCCGCAGCTCCGGCGGCTGGATATGCGGAGCCTGGGCGAGTTTTTTTCCTGCGGCTGCGCCTTGCAGAACCGCACGCTTTTCGAGGGGGTGGCGTTGCTTCCTCCCGGCTCGGTTTGGACTTTTCGTCCGGGGCAGGGCGTGAAGAAGGAGAGTTATTTCAGCAAGGATGCCTGGGAAACTCTGGCCCCTTTGTCCGCCGAGGACTACTACGAACGGTTGAAGGAGACTTTCACCCGCATTCTTCCGCGGTATTTTGGCGGCAGGCAGAAGGTGGGCTTGTCGTTGACCGGTGGTTTGGACAGCCGGATGATCATCGCTGCCGCGCCCTGCGCGCCGGGCGAATTGCCCTGTTACACATTTGGCGGGATGTACCGGGATTGCGAGGACGTAAAAATCGCGCGCGAAGTTGCGAAACTGTGCCGGCAGCCGCATCAGGTTATCACGGTGGACCCGAGCTTTTTCCCGCAGTATCCCAAGGAGGCGGCCCGTTGTGTTTATATCACCGACGGCGCGATGGACGTGAGCGGCTCCGTCGGCATGGCGGTGAATCGCCAGGCCAGGGACATCGCGCCCGTCCGGATAACAGGCAATTACGGCAGCGAAATTCTGAGAGGGAACGTTGCTTTTAAGCCTGGTCATATTGGCGACGAAATGTTCAGCCAGGACTTTGCTGGGGCTTTTCGGGGCGCCGCTGCCACCTACGCCGAGGAGAGAAAAGGAAACCGTCTTTCGTTCATCGCTTTCAAACAGGTCCCGTGGTTCCATTTTTGCCGTTTTTCTGAAGAAAACAGCCAGTTGACCATCCGGTCTCCCTACCTGGACAATGAATTGGTGCGGTTAGCTTACCAGTCACCGCCCGGCCAACTGCTCAACAAACAACTGGCTTTGCGTTATTGTTCAGACGTTAAACCGGAACTTTCCAGCGCGCCGACGGATCGGGGCAATTTAAACCGTCCCGCCTTGGTGCCGGCCCGCGTTTTTGAATTGTGGAAGGAAATGCGTCCCCGCGCCGAGTATCATTTTGATTATGGCATGCCGCAATGGCTGGCGAAGGTGGATCGGATTCTGGCCCCGCTGCGCCTGGAACGGCTGTTCTTGGGCCAGCAAAAGTATTATCATTTCCGCACCTGGTACCGTCGCGAACTGGCTTCCGACGTGAAAAATGTTTTGTTGGACCCAAGGGCGCTCCATCGGCCCTATCTCAACGGCAAAAAGGTCGAAGAAATGGTTTTGGCCCATTCGCGGGGAACAGGCAATTATACGCTGGAACTTCATAAATTAATGAGCAGCGAATTCATTGAACGACAATTGATCGACTCCAGGTGAACACCAATCCCACCCATATCAGTGTTTGCGTCTGCACTTACCAAAGGCCGGTGTGGTTGAAACGGTTGCTGACGGACTTGGGGCGGCTTAACACCCAGGGCCTGTTCGCTTATTCGGTGGTGGTGGCCGATAATGATGAGAAGGAGTCGGGGCGCCAGGTGGTGGAGAAGGCCCGGGCGGATTATCCTGTCGAAATCATTTATTGCGTCCAACCGGCGCGGAGCATTTCGCTGGTTCGCAATATGGCCATCGCCCAGTCCAAGGGCGATGCCGTCGCCTTTATTGATGACGACGAATTTCCCGAGCCGGAATGGCTGTTGAATCTTTACCGCGCCTTGGCAAGCCACCAAGTGGCGGGAGTCCTGGGTCCGGTTAAGCCGCATTTCGAGGCCGGCGCCCCGGCGTGGGTACAACGCGGCGGTTTTTATGACCGCCCCGAGCACCGGACCGGTTTTGTCATGCCTTGGGAAGAGGGCCGGACGGGCAATGTGCTCTTTGACAAGCGCATTGTGGAGAAGGTTGATCCGATCTTCCGGCCCGAGTTTGGAACGGGCGGGGGCGATGTGGACTTTTTCAGGAGGATGATGGAAGCGGGCCATAAATTCATTTGGTGCAATGAGGCTGTTGTTCATGAATATGTGCCGCCGAAACGGTGGAATAGAAGGGTCCTCCTTAAGCGGGCCTTGCTGCGCGGCCGGAATTCCTACCGTCACCCCAAAGGACGCGTGGCCAACGTCGCCAAGGCGGTTATTGCGGTTCCGATTTATGCCGTCTCCCTGCCTTTCCTCCAAGTGGCCGGCCATCATCTTTTCATGCGTTACCTTGTCAAATTATGCGATCATACGGGAAGGCTTCTGGCCGCCGCCGGAATCGAGCCGGTTCATGACCGGGAGATGTGATTTTGGCCGGCCGGCCGGGCGTTTTGTCAGATTTTAATTGCGCAGCCATGTTTGGAACAATTGCACTTTGGGGTTGCTTTGGATTTATCATTTGGCTCATGCGGGCCGATAGGGGATTCCGGGCTTACTCCTCGCCCGCCTTACTCGTCCCGGGTTTTTGGCTGGCGATGATCGGTTCGCGTCCGGTTGATTTTTGGCTTGGAATAGATACGGGCACGAGCAATCTCGAAGGCAACCCTGTCAACCTCATCGGCTATTTGCTCCCCATGGCGGCCGCGCTTGTCATCCTTCAGCAAAGGGGCTTTTCCTGGGGAACCTTTATCTGGCGCAACCGCGCCATCGTCCTGCTTTATCTGTTTTATTTGATCAGCGCAGCGTGGTCTCCGTTCCCACTCGCCTCCATCAAGCGGTTGATCAAGGATTCTGGTTGCGTCCTGATGGCTTTGGTGGTCTTGACCGAGGAGAATCCCTTTGAGGCGACCAGGCTCTTGTTCATGAGGGTCGCTTACGTTCTGCTGCCCCTCTCCGTCGTTTTCATCAAGTATTTTCCCGCCATCGGCAGAAGCGCCTCCCGAGCCCACGACACCATGAACAACGGTGTCGCTTATCACAAAAATTCCCTCGGGGCACTCCTGTTCATCTTTGGGTTAATCATGATTTGGGAATGGTTTGAGTTGCGTCGCCAGAAGCCGTCGTTGCAGCGAACCATTCACCGGCGGGTCCTCATGGGCATGGCCCTGATCAGCGCCTGGCTTCTGAGCATGGCAAGCTGCGCCACCGCCAACCTTTGTTTGATCCTCGAGGGCATCTTGTTCTGGCTCTGTGGGCGCTTGGTCAAAATGCGACGGGGCCGCAGGGTCCTCATTTACGGCCTTATCGGACTCGTTTGTATGGCGGCTTTGGATCAGTCTCTGGGCGTTTCCAATATGGTCGTGGCAGCTTTGGGGCGCAACACGACCCTCAGCGGCCGCACAAATATTTGGCGCGTCGTCCGGGAGCGCTCGGGCAATCCGATCATCGGCATGGGCTTCTACTCGTTTTGGGACACCTCCAGGGCGAGCAATGCGATCGAAGAAATCAATTCACAATTCATCAAGACCGCCCATAACGGCTATTTGGACGCATATCTCGACGGCGGTTTTATAGCCGTCGCTCTGTTGGCGGCGGTGATCCTGGTCGCGGGAAAACGCACCCTGGACAAGCTCTTTGAGGGGGACTTATATGGCCGGGTGGCATTCATTGTCTGGTTCCTCGCCGTCCTCTACAACAATTCAGAATCGGATTACTTCAGATTGGGCCCTCTCTGGATGACATTCCTGCTTTTCAGCATGAGCTATCCTTCGCGTTACGTTGCGCCGAAGCCTGAGCTGGTCGAGGAATCGGAGGAACCCGTCATTGATGCCATCGGAACCGCCTCGACATGAGTTTCAACGAGGTGCAACAACGGATCACGGGCCGCTGCCGCCGCGATTTCTCCCGCTGGTTCGTCCGGCGGATGTCCAAGCTGTGCAACCGCTTTCCGATCATTTCGTTCACGTTCGATGATTTTCCGAAAAGCGCATTAGCAGATGGAGGCGCCATCCTGCGCAAATATGGCGCCAGGGGAACTTACTACGCCTCCTTTGGCCTGATGAATCAGAACTCTCCGGTCGGTCGAATTTTTTCTGTGGAGGACCTTGAAGTGCTTGTGGCTCAAGGCCACGAGTTGGGATGCCACACTTTTGCCCATTGCCACGCCTGGAACACCAAACCCCGCGTGTTTGAGGAGTCCATCCTCGAAAACGGGCGCGCGATGGATCGGCTGTTTCCAGGGGTTGCGTTGAAAACCCTGGCTTATCCGATAGCCGGGCCGCGTCCGGGAACCAAACGCCGCGCCGGCCGGCATTTTCTTTGCTGTCGCGGCGGCGGCCAGATTTACAACAGTGGATGGGCCGATCTTAATTTGTTGTCCGCATTTTTTCTGGAGCAGAGCGTCCATCACCCCGCAGTGATCGAGGAAATGATCAGGCGGAACGAGGAGCAAAACGGCTGGCTGATTTTTGCGACACACGATGTCTGCGAGACACCGACCCGGTTTGGCGTCACGCCGGGCTTCTTTGAAAAGGTGACGCAGGCTGCGGCGGGGTCGCGCTGTCGCGTTCTGCGGGTCAGCGAGGCATGCGAGGAAGCGTTTGGCCTAGCTGGGATGAAGCGTGCTGGGGAGGAAGTTTTGCTGCGGCCGGCCGGGCCGACCGCGCCTCGAACATGAATGGCCAAGGAACGGCTGATCTTCGCCACGCATGATGCTTGTGAACTATCAAGCATCTACAGATGCACGCCCGCCCTTTTTAGAGAGACGGTCCGCTTCGCGATCGACTTCGGAACGCGAATTCCGCCAATGAGCTTGGCGATCAAACACCCTAATCATTGATGAGCCCAAGTCTCCTGGATGGCAGGTTCATTCTGCTCTTGTTTGTTGTTTGTTGTTCGCGCTTCCTATGGCCTGCGAAATGCTACATAATCTTGGGCGCGCTAGTGAGCCTTGCCTTGATCGCTTTGGCTTCGCCAATGACCGCGGCGGTCATCTTCGCGCTCACGGTTTTCTTCATCTACCCGATCCATCGTGCCACGGTTTGGCTTTCATCCCGGGGCGCGCCACGGACCGCCAAGGGGTTGCTATTGACGTTTGGGATCGGAGTGTTGGTGTGCCTTTTCTGTTGGTCGAAGATAGCGCGACAGACCGGCATTCACCCATTCCTGCACAACTGGAGTCTGGCGGGCGTTATCGGGTTGTCCTATTTCCTTTTTCGCGCAATCGACTTTCTACATATCCAGGCGATCACCAAAGTGGACGAGAGGAGTCCGGCGGCATTGGTTTATTACGGCCTGTTTCCCTCCACTTTGACCAGCGGGCCGATTCAAAAGTTTCTCGATTTCAAGCAACAAATATCGGCCCCCGCCCCGCTCACGCGGGCCCTGGTTTTGGCGGCATCCTATCGAATAACCCGTGGTTACTTTAGGAAAATCGTCCTGGCCTCCACCATAAACCATTTTGTTGAGAAATCACTGGGGACAGAGCATTTTAATTTCTTTAAAAGCGGTCTAACCATAGCATTACTTTACGTTTACTTTTACTTCGATTTCGCCGGGTATTCTGACATTGCGATTGGCTTTGGATCATTGCTCGGCGTTAAAGTCCCGGAAAATTTCAGAAAGCCGTTTTTGGCGACAACGGTTTCGGAATTCTGGCGGAACTGGCACATAACCCTGGTGGATTGGTTCCGTGACCACGTGTTTATTCCGCTGGGAGGGATGCAGGTTTCAAGGCTTCGGGCGGCAGGCCTGGCCTTCTTGATCATGGTCTTGTGCGGACTGTGGCACGGGGTTTCGTTGCCCTTCATGGCATGGGGGGTGTGGCACGGATCGGTGTTGTTTATGGAAGGAGTGTCCGGATTAAAACCGGTCCCGCCGCCAAAACGGAGCGGTTTGAAATACTGGTGGCGGGTGGCTTCGACCAATGCGCTGGTTGCATTCGGTTCGATCTTCTTCCTGCCGCATGATGGCGATATTTTGAGGATTTTGAAAGGTTTTATCACACTATGGTAAATTTACTCAATCGGCTTGGCATTCGGTTGGATCCTGGCTGCTGGGTTTTCTTTAAGTGGTCTGTCATGGCGGCGGCGATTTTTTGGGCACTTGTGTATGCCGAATCGCGGGAATCAGAGAATTTGCCGAATTTTGTCTATGTCAATTTCTAGCCGGACGCGCTGGTTGAAATATGGGGGCATTCTTGTTTTTACGATGGTTGCGTCAGCCTTTCTGGCTGAAGAAGTTTTTCGCTTCTTGGGGGACAGTGCCTCGATGGACCTTAAAGGTCTTTATACTGCCTTTGGCAATAGGAGCTACAAGCTTTCGGCCAATGTTGACACCGATGCCTCCTGGTCAGCGGGGCACTTCTCAGTCCACACGGATAGCCTGGGGCTGCGATGTGACAAGGCCCGGCTGTTTGGCGTCAAGCCGGGCGACTCAGTGGATGTTGTTTTTATGGGAGACTCTCAAGGGTTTGGGAACGGCGTTAATTTTGAGGAGACGATCGCCGGGCGTGTGGCGGTCGAGGCGACAGGGGCGGGGAGGCGGGTCGCCAACTGTGCGGTGGGAGGCCATACTCTCCGCAATCAGGAGGAGCTACTCGGCTGGCTGCAGGAGCGGTCAAATGTCAAAACCACCGCCGCGTATGTGGTCTTGCTTACTCCCTCTCTGTCTCTTCACTCGGCTAATTACACGCACGCAGAGGTTGGCGCCGACGGGCGCTTATATGGAAAGTCCTTCAATGCTTTGGGACGTTTGGTGGTGTGGTTCAAAACGCATGCCGTCTCCTATGCGAGAATGCGGGATGCCCTTCACAATTCCGGGCTTATTCCTGCGGCGGAGAACACGCCGCAGGTGTTGCAGTTGTATCGCTCAGACGTTGGTCCCGAGCAAGCGCGCCAGAGCCTTCTTTCAGTGCTCAAGGAATTGCAGGAACGGGCGCGGGCGCAGGGTGCTTCATTGTTTCTGGCGTACGTGCCGCTGGCGTTGGAGGCGGACTTTAGTTCACTCACGAAGGTCGCGGAGCAGAAAGGGATGGCGCTAAATCGCGACCGGCCTTTGAACGTCTGTGTCTCAGTGGCAAAGGAATTAGGCGTGCCGCTGTGGAATTTGCGTCCGGTTCTTGAGGAACTTCGGGCCAAGGGCCACCCGCTGAGTTTGAAAGGCGATCCTCATTATGCGCCTGGGACATCGGCGGCTTGCGGGAACGAATTATGGAGTGAGCTTGAATTATTTCTGGACAAACCGCACAATGATCGAAGATAATCAGTTTGAATTATGGAACTTGAGGAAATAAAGAGCAAATTGCGCAAATTTATTCGAGAACGGTTTAACGTTTCCGAGAATGACGCGGATTTTACCGATGATGTTCACTTGTTCGACTATGGGTACATCGATTCATTCGGGGCTGTTGAATTGACCGAGAACGTGGAGAAGGATTTTTCGATTACGATTAAGCAGTCGGACTTCATCGTTCACCCGATGAACACCGTCTCTGAAATAGCCGCCTTCGTGAAGGGCCGGCAGGAAGGAGTGATATAACCATGGTCAAAGTGACAATTCCGATCGTAGGGGTCGATAAAGAATACCTTTCGCAATTGGAGTATGCGCTTGCTTTTGCATCGGAGGAGATTGAGTCGTATTCGCTGAGCGAGGAAGATCTTAGAATTGACGTTGAAGTCAAGTCGCAGAACGCCGTGGAAGGGGTCCGGCAAAAGATACAGGAGTTAGTGCAGCGGTATCAGCAGCGGGAGTTCGGGTTGCAGAAAAATGTTCAATTCAAGCAGGAGCGGGATCTGCCGGTGATTGACGCGTGGAAGCAGATGGTGGAGCGGAAGTGGGTTGGGCCAGTGGGAGAGGGGCATGTCATTCTGAGGGGCGCGGCTGCGACCCTGGTGGGCCTGATTGATTCCAAAGTGGACAGGCTTTTTGCGGACGCCTTTGGCGCGGAGCGGGAAATCTATCCCTCGACGATTCGCTCGCAAACGTTGGATCGCTGCAAACATTTTACTTCATTTCCCGAGCACATTGATTTTGTGGCGCACCTTCGGCGGGATTTAGACGTGCTGAACGGCTTCACGCAGGATTGTCGGGACAAGGGATGGGCGCCCGGACATCATCGAGACCGCATGGCGGATAGCGAGTTCGCCATCAGCCCATCCTGTTGCTATCACTGCTATGAGGGGATGGAGGGTTGGCGGCTTGAGGCTCCGGGCCGATGCACGACCATGGTTCTGGGATGCCACCGGTACGAGGGGGCCAACCACAAATCGTTGAGCCGGCTCAATTCGTTTACGATGAGGGAAGTAGTGTGGGTCGGGCATCCTCGCTTTGTCATAGAAGCGCGAGCCAAGGCCGAGGATCTGATTATGCAGTGGGCCAAGGATTGGGAGTTGACGGGAACGTTCGAAACGGCGAACGACATGTTTTTCACGGAGGATTACGCTGTCAAAGCTTCCTTTCAGCGGCAGCAACAGGCCAAAAAGGAGCTGCGGCTGCGGATTCCCTTTGAGAACCAGGACATAAGCGTTTTCTCGTCGAATTTCCACGCGCAAACATTCGGCAAGGCTTTTAACATAAGTCTGGGAGAGCGGCCCGCGACCAGCGGATGCATCGGTTGGGGGTATGAGCGCTGGATTTATGCGATTTTCAGCCAGTTTGGGTTGGACATAAGTTGCTGGCCTGCAATGCTTAGGGACGAATTTGAGGCTTACCGCAGCCAAAGGAAGACATCGAATGGCAAGTATTGAGGAGTTGGAGTCGCCGAGTTTCGAACTGGCTGCCCAGTGGCTTTCCAAGCCCCGGATCAACCGCTGGCTGACAGGGGAATGGCGCGGGCGGGACGTAAAGCCACAAACCATCGTTATGGCGGTCCGGAACCGGCGCAATTTGTTTTTTCTGATTAGACACGACGGCCAGCCCTGCGGATTGGTTTGTCTGTCGGATGTAGATTACGCGGATCGAAGCGCCATGATTTGGTACATTTTGGGCGAAGAGGCTTTGGCCGCCAAAGGGATTGTGACGGAAGCGGTTAAGCAGTTGACGGAAATTGCCTTTTCGCGTATGAACCTGGCGTCGGTGTATGCCTGGACTATGGCGGACAATTTGGCCTCGCAACGGGTGCTCCATAAGGCCGGCTTCCGTGAAGCCGGGCGCCTCCGTCTGGCAAGCTGTTCCGGCGGCGTTCAAGTGGATCGTATTTATTTTGACCTTGTGGCGATGATTTAGACGGGACGTGGGCGATCGCCGTGAAAAATGCTATCAAATGACACGAAGCACCCGACGCAGTTCTGTTTTTTCTCCGTTCAATGTACGCACTGCCATAATCCAAATATCATGTGTGCCGTCTCCATGGTTACGGGCCCGTTAGAAAACTGTGGATTTTGCTGTTTCGCCCAAAACGGTCCGCCGACGCGCGGCTCGCCGGGTGCGGCGAGGGCGCATCTCAGTTTTTCTACGCTGGCCGGGGATAAAGATTATAAAGATTATAAAGATTGACAATGGCATGGACTCTGCTACTTTAAGCATTATTTCTCAACGAGAAGCTAATGAAAGCGCTTTTTAAGATTACCTTGGCCCTTCTGATGTGCTGTTCGGTCGCAGGAGCGGCGCAATACTGGGTTTCAACCAACGGGAACAACAGCAATCCCGGCACTCAGGCGTTGCCGTGGCTGACGGTTTCGAATGCGGCCAGGCTGGCCAAGAGCAATGACTTCATTCACGTTACCGCCGGGACGTACGACGAGAAGGTCACGCCTTCGTTCAGTGGAGCAGCGGGGACAAACATCACGTACAAGGGCGAGAGTTATCCGATCATTCGAGGCTTTGACTTTACAGGGAGAAGCAACTGGGCGGTGATTGGGTTTCATTTCTATCATCCATCAACGAATTATCACTATGATGCCATTGCCATCAATCGCTGCCTGAACTTCCGAATCCTGGACAATTATTTTGACTCCATCAACGCCATTCATGCAGTCGTATCCACAGGAAATTCCAGCGGCTCCGCGCCAAATTATTCCAGTTATGGGTTAATTCGTTCCAATAGATTTTATCGCGCCGGACTTGTGCCTGGGGGACCACTCATTCCAGAACCTAATCTCAATCTTACAGGGACAAATAATCTGGTAGAATACAATGACGCTTCTGTAAGTGACGATTTTTCGCGTTTAGATGGTCAATATAATATTATTAGAAATAATTATTATCACGACACTCAATACAGTAACTTTTCCAACCAGCCGCATACCGACTTCATGCAGGTAGGAAGTGCGTTAGGCGGCATAATTCCAAACTTCGACCACAATATATTCGAGCGCAATATGATGGTATCGAACGCCAATAACAACGGGCATTTGATCATCTTGCAGAACTACACCAATGCACCAGAGTTTATGATTAGTGATTTCCTTGTGAGACAAAATGTCGCAATTTACACGGGTGGGGGTATTGGTCTGATTGACTGCACGCCTAATGTCCGCTTTTACAACAACACATTCTTTGTCCTGCAGCAGTTGAATGGGCTCAGAATGAATTACTGCAGTGAGGTCAGCACCAACATCAACCCCGGCGCAAACCCAGTTTTTCCCACTAACTTTGCATCTGTAAACGATATTTACGAGTCTATGTGCACCAACACTTTCGGGCTGATATTCATAGGTAACGGTATTTCGGCGGCACCCCCTTACTATGCTAGAATCCAGTATGATTTAAGTTACAATTGCGGCCCTTCTATCGCGGGATCGTCTGGGCATTGCCTCACGAATGTCAATCCCCGGTTCGTCAACACAAACGCACTTGATGTTCACCTGACTAATGGTTCTCCCTGCATCGCCGCCGCAGGCCCACAGACGTTTGCAGTTGGGGGCGGAGCAGCCGCGAATGTAGTGACCGTAAAGGACGCGGGCTTCTTCACAGACGGCCGGGGAATTGCCGATGTAACAGGAGACTCGGTGATCGTGGGAACCAATGCCGCCGCAAGCGTTACCGCCATTGACTACACTGCTAACACGCTTACCCTTTCGGCCAACATCACTTGGAACAATGGCGATGGAGTTGCGCTTGCAGGCACGCAAGATATCGGAGCTTACAACTATGACCCGGCAGGCTACAATTATGGAATCTCCCTGACCGCCCCGGCGAATAGGGCCAACATTTTGGGAGCAACCACGCTCACCGCCAGCGTCACGAATCCAAGCAAGGTGCGAATCGTCCGATTTTATGTGGACGGCATTGAGGTGGGCAATGCACCCCCGGCGGCAACGGTGAGCATCAATGCCACCATCACCGGCACAAACAACGTTGTGCAGGCGCGGGCCTACGCACTCTACGCCGACACCGCTCTAGCCACTATCTCCTCGGTCACAGTTAATCAACCCCCATTCCCTCCGCCGTCTGAGCTGCACATCCTGAATCCTCAGTGATCCAAATCCGGGGCCAAGTCCGAGAAGGACCGATCAGTCCGGAATTTCGGCGCTTATTCTTAAGGATAAGCCACCCCCATTGTCCCGTCGGCGTTGTTCCTGCGAAAATCGTGAAGGAAAACATAAAGATCACCAACCTTCGGAGTCTCAAGGGGCAAACCAGGAATGGTAACTGGACAGGGGCAACCACCCTGTCGCTTCCGGCCCGTTCGAGATCGGCCTTGCTTCATTGAATCAGCCCAACATCACCAACCCGGCTCCCGGGGCGGCCCGCGAGGCCGAGGGGGACCGCCGCCACGACAAGCATTTTCGGACTGACCACCTGTTGATCAATCTCGGAGGCCGGGCCATCTCAGGTGGTTTGCTGACGGCGGGGGCCCAAGCGGCGAAGTTCGGCCTCTACATGCTCTCGACGGTGATCCTGGCGAGATTGCTGTCGAAGGAGGACTTTGGATTGGTCGCGATGGTGGGGACGCTGACTTCCTTTCTCCGCATGTTTCGCGAGGCCGGCCTCTCCACAGCCACCATCCAGCAGAAAGACATCACTCACGCCCAGGTTTCCAACCTTTTTTGGATTAACGTGCTCCTCGGCCTGCTCGCCGCCATCATCGGCGCGGCGTTTTCACCCGTCATGGCCTGGTTTTTTCGCGATCCCCGCCTGGTGGGCATTACCCTCATACTTTCATCCACATTTCTCCTCGGAGGTTCTGCCGTCCAGCATTTGGCCTTGCTCAATCGCCAGATGCGATTCAAGGCCATGGCGTGTGTTGACATCGCCTCCACGGCCCTGGGCTTGGTGGTCGGAGTCGGCATGGCTCTTCTTGGATACGGTTATTGGTCGCTGGTCGGATCACAATTGGCCGTTTCCGCCGGAGAACTGGGCATGGCGTGGACCATGTCGAAATGGCGGCCGCAATTGCCCACGGCAAAAGCGGGCACTCGCTCCATGGTTCATTTTGGGGCCAGTCTGACGGTTTCCACCCTATTCCGGCGAATTGCCGGTTCCACAGACACGCTCTTGATCGGTCGCCTCTTCGGTGCCGCCCCGCTGGGGCTTTACACCCGTGGAATGGCCTTGCTGATGCGGCCGCTGGACCAGTTTCTAATTCCTTTTGACATGGTTTTCTTGCCGATCCTTTCCAGACTGCAAGACCAGCCTGAGCGCTATCGCCGGACATTTTTGCAGATTTACGACGCTTTGGTGCTGGTGAGTTTCCTGATGGCGGGATTGTTTCTGGGATTGTCCCGTCCGCTGGTCCTCGTCGCGCTCGGCCCAAAGTGGTCGGAGGTGATTCCCATTTTCAGCGCCTTGACCATCGCGGCGACGTATTACGCGGCTGCCGGCGCTTCCATGTGGCTGCTCACAACCCAAGGACGGAACAGGGACATCCTCTCCACGGGGTTTATGATTTCCGTCGTCTCTGTTGTTTCCTATGCAGTGGGGCTGATCTATGGGGTGACGGGCGTGGCCCTGGCGTTTTCAATCGGCGGACTTCTGGTGCGTTTGCCCGCGCAATACTACATCGTCGGTCGTTCCGGCCCGGTGCGCACCGCCGACCTCTGGAAGGTATTCTGGAGACACCTGCCGGTGTGGGCGGCGGCATTTGCTGTGGCTTATGGGATGCAGACGGTTCTTTCGGGATTCAGGCCCATCATTCAACTCTGCATTTGCGGCCCTGTCGCAAGTATCGCCGGCTTGGTGATGATCTGGATTCTGCCTCATCAACGGCAGACGGCGCAGAGGATTGTGGCGGAAGTGAGCGCGTTTGTGGCGAAAATGGCCGGGGAAAATGCAAAATGACGAGTTCACCGGAAGCCGAAGAGGCCGTACCAAGCCAGAATTCGCGGATGGGCGGGTTGATCATCCGGCGCAAATGCTGGACCCTGACGCTCCGCGCCAAGTTGCTGGTGGTCATTCTGTTGGTGGCTGCGGTCGGCGTTCTAGTGTGGGGGATTCACCCCTTTTTGGCGGTCCGCGATCCCGTTCCGGCCAGTGTCCTTATCATTGAAGGCTGGTCCCCGCCGTACACGATGAAGCAGGCTGCCGCCGAGTTTTTGGCTGGCGGCTACCAGACCGTGATCGTTTTGCGGCCAGCGTTTGATATCGGAGACAAGTATGAATCAGGCCGGTATTCCGGGGATTTCGTCGCCGCTCTTCTGGTGGAACATGGCGTGCCCAAGGAACGAGTCAACACGCTTTTTCCTAACGTCGTCCGAAAAGACAGAACCTATCACTCCGCCTTGGCCGCCAAAGAGTGGCTGGCCCGGCAGAGCCTGGCCATCAAATCGCTGGATGTGGCGACACTTGGCCCCCATGCCCGGCGGTCGCGGCTGCTTTATGAAAAGGCTTTCGGAGACGAGGTGAAAATCGGTATAATCCCATTGGATGATATAGAATACGAGCCGGTTCACTGGTGGCGTTCCAGCGAAGGTGTGCGGGAGGTCATCGGCGAGAGCATCGCCTATTTATATGCCCGGCTGCTTTTTCACCCCTCAGTCGCTGATTCCAGCCAGGAGCCAATGAAATAATGAAATCAATTCCATTTCTGGCGGTCAGGTTGGGGGCGTAGCTTAATTCGTAAAGCGGACGCGGTCCTTCGGGATCATGGCAGATAGAGGTTCAAATCCTTTCGCCTCCACCATCTAAAACATCGCAGTTTTTGGATAGAAAGACATTTTGTGCAAGAATTGGCCCAATGAATGGTCAATCGGCCTTTTTGCAGCAATCCAAGCCTCTCTGCAAGATCCTCAGGTGAAGTATTTTATGAACCATTTATTGGATTTCTGCGACAAAACCAGGCTCGTTTATCAGCGAAATTAAGGTCAAACGGCAGGAAAAATGGCATATTTACTAAACTATTTTTAAATTTGCGTTTACGACATCAATGCTTTTTTGCACTGAAATGTTCTGTAATAATCGTCATATCAATTAGTTAGATCATATTTCGCGATGGAAAATGTTGGCCAAAAAAATAGTCACAAAGGACTGGACAAAGTTTAATGACTATGATTTAATAGTAATCGTGAGCAGCGAATCGTATCGCGCCGACCAGTCCGCCAAAGTTTGGCGCTGGCGGAAGTTCGCCAAGCCATCCCAAGGTGGGTGGCTTGAAACAGTAACTATGCAACTATTAAATCATCTATGAAAAGAATCATTGGTCTTGGAGTCGAGGGTCATGCCGCGGTTTTAATGGAATTGATCGAACGAGCCGGCACTTTCGAGTCGGTGACATTGCTGAACCACGACGACTCGATCACCGTTCGAATGGTGCGCGGCGTCTATATTAGCGGGTCTTCGGAGTCGATTCCCGAATTAGTAAAGGAGCGCGGCCTGCGCGATTTTTTCATGGGCCTCAGTTCGGTTCGCACCCGGGAAAAGAAACGCGAGTTGTTCAAATACGCCGTTGCTTGCGGCCTCAAGCCGTTCACCATCGCCCATCCACGCGCCGTCATCTCCGCCTCGGCCCAGATTGGAAAGGGTGGCTGCATTCTTGCCGGAGCGATTATCAGCACTCAGACTTATTTGGCCGAAAACGTCACCGTCAACATTGGGGCAATGATCGAAAGTGACTGCGACATTCAGGCGCACGTGCAGTTGGCGGGAGGGTCATTCGTCGGATGCGGCGCGCGCATCGGCGAATGTTCCTACATCGGGACTGGCGCTTACCTGCAACCAAATGTCCATATCGGCGACAATGTTATTATCGGACCGGGCGCGGTCATAGTCGAGGATGTCGCTGACGGGCAGGTGGTGCCCGGAGTTTATCGTAATTTGCCGGGCAGAACCGACAAAGTTAAACCCGGTTAAACCTAATCAAACTTGAAGAAGGCATTGTTTCTGGATCGGGATGGGACGTTGATCGAGGAAAAACAGTATCTCCACCGTCCCGAAGAGGTCGTGCTTTTCCCCGGAATCGGAGCGGCCCTGCGCGGCTTGCAGCAAGCCGGCTACAGCCTGTTTATCGTGTCCAATCAAGCGGGGGTTGGCCGCGGCTATTTCGGCCTCGATGAGGTCGCGGCGGTCAACGCGCGGTTGGTGAATGAACTGGCCACCGTCGGCGTGCGCATCGAAAAGATCTACATCGCGCCCGAGGCTCCGGGGCAGCCGAGCCGCAGCCGCAAACCGTCCCCTCAGTTCCTCTTCGAGGCCCGCGATGAATTTGGCGTTGCCCTCTCAGAAAGTTATATGATTGGTGACAAGATGATTGATTTGGAATGTGGCTGGAATGCAGGGGTGAAAAAGAGCATTCTAGTCCGGACCGGATACGGAAAAGAAGTGGAACAGAGCCGGGACCACCGGCTTGCCCAGGCGATGATCGTGGACGACTTGGCGCAGGCGGCGGAATGGATTCTGAAGCAGGCAGAATGAAGACCGAACAAACTCAAAACCGGCGCTCCAGGGCCGGACGAATTGATCCGACGACATTTCCATACATCCCATGATTGGCGCAGTTGCCGGCAGACACATGAAACAAAACTAAAATAATAATCAGACAAACTCCCGATGAAGACCAACGAAATTGATCCGTTTTTCAAAGAGTACACGGCGCAGGATGCGGTCTTGAAGTACAGCAAGGCCACCGCCGGGTACGGAATCAGTTATCTTCTTGAGCATGATTACAAAGACGTTTACATTGACGCCTTGGGGCGACTGCCCGTGTCCGTGCAAAAAGAAGGTCTGCGAGTATTGGAGTTCGGGTGCGGGGCGGGAATGAATCTTCTGCATTTGGTTGGCATGTTGGAGGGGCGTGGGATACCGGTAGGAACGGCGGTGGGCAGCGACTTTTCTCCGGTGTTAATCGAGACCGCAACGCGGGAGTCGAAGAATTACACCTCTCCGGAACAGCAGAAGAAAATCAAGTTCTGCGTTGCCAAGAACGAGACGTTGCTGGACGACCTGTCCGCCGGGCTGGGGAAGTCCAAAGCGGAATTAAAAGGCGCCTTTGACTTTATTATTGGAGTCAACACGATCCGATACGCCCACCGTGCTGGAAAGGAAAACGAGTGTGCGCGAGATGTGTTTGAATTGCTCAGTCCGGGAGGCGTGTGCGTGGCAATTGATATGAACGACCGTTGCCTGATCTTTCGGACGGCGCTGAGAGACCGAATGAAGAAGTCGAAGGGGGAGTATTACAAGCCTTCGCTTGAGCGGTACACGTTGCCCTTTGCCCAAGCGGGATTTGAAATACTCCGCAGCGAGCACTTTTGTTGGATTCCCCATTCCTCCGGCAAGGCCATGTGCGGCTTCCTTCACGCGATCACACCCATCCTGGATGGAATTGCCAAGTCGCGCGCCATGAGATCGCTCGTCGTAGCCCGCAAGCCGTCCTAAAGGGTTGCCGGACCGGATTGAGCCGAAAAGCCGGCTTTGCCATGAATATTTGCCAGGAAAACAGGGGCGTGGCTGCCAGACAGGCGTTGTGCCTGGGCGATGAGGGGGCGTCCGGGCAAACCGGGAAGGTTGCGCAAGTGCTTGCTCTGTTTGGGGTGCCAGGGCGCACCTCAACCGTAGATGAGTTTCTGCGCGGCACCCTCGAACCTTGTCCGCCGGGACGCGGGCTTGGAATATTTTCTTCCGCAGCCACTTTCCTGCGATTGCTGGATGTCTTGGAGCGCCAACCGGAGGGGGAACGGTTTTGGCAACAGCATGTTCATTCGGCCTTTGTTTGGGGAGAGGATGATTCTGAAGCGCTGGCAAAGCTGGCCGCGCGGCTGACGGGCGGTGGCACTGTGTCGCCGGGTCAAATAGATCAGGGTGTCGCCGAATTGATGGTGTCGGAGCAGCCGGAAGATCTGTGCGGTGTGATGGCTGGCATCAAAGCATCCGTTTCCCTGGCCCATCCTGAGTCCGGCTTTGTGTTTGATCCATCTCAAACGGCCGCCTCCAACATCATTTCAGGCAACGCCAAGGGGTTGTTCACGAAGTTCGAGCGTCAAAAAGTTGCCGTTTTCATCTCCACTTCCAAGACCATCATAGATATCCGCGCACCCTTGGATGGCCGGTATTTTGACGTGCGAAACCATTTTCTGTCTTCGGTGCCCTTGGTCCTGTATGTGAAATGGGCCTTCGCGGAAACATGCTGGAACCCGCCCGAAACCAATGCCTGCCTGGTGATTGACGATCCTCTGCTCCGCCCCAACTACGGTTTCGTCAACTTCGAAGAACTTCTGGAGCAGATGAAGCAGCACCAGTACTCGACCAGCATCGCCTTCATCCCGTGGAACCGCTGCCGCAGCCGCGAAAAAACGGTCCGGTTATTCAAGGAAAATCCGGAACTCTATTCCCTCTCCATACATGGGTGTGATCACACCAGGCGCGAGTTTGGAACCTCAGATTCCGGCCTGTTGGCTTGGAAAGTCAAACGGGCGCTCCGATGGATGGAGGACCATAAAGAAAGGACCGGGATCAGCCATGATCGAGTGATGGTTTTCCCCCAGGGTGTGTTCTCCAAAGAGGCGGTCAACGCTCTCAAGCAAAACAACTTCATCGCCGCGGTGAACACCGAGGTGATCAGCGCCGCCTCCACTTCTCCGCAGATTGATGTGGCGTCCTGGTGGGACATGGCTGTGATGGATTACGAAAACTTTCCGATCTTCACCCGCCGATACCCGTCGCAAGGAATCGAGAACTTTGCCTTTGATATTCTTTTGGGAAAACCTTGTCTTCTGGTTGTCCATCACGATTTTTTCCGTCATGGGTACGCGCCCATGGCGGAATTTGTCGGCCGCCTGAACCGGTTGAAGCGTCCTATGACTTGGCGCACTCTGGCGGAGGTGGCCAGGCGCGGCCACCGGCAAAGGCAAATTGCCGAAGGCGAAATCGAAATCCAAATGTACGGAACGGAGATCCGGATTGAAAATCGCTCCGGCCGGCGAACACGTTTCACGGTCAAAAAACGCGAGGGCAATTCGTCCGCGGTCAAAGATATCTCGGCGGAATCCGGGCCGGTCAATTGGACTTATGAGGCAGGGGAAATCACCTTCTCCATCGTCGTGGAGCCAGGGAGCAGCCGCAGTGTTTGCGTCATCTCCCAGGAGTTTAGCGAGAATGCGCCAAGCGGGGCGGGCATCTTCTATGAGGTCAAGGTGGCGCTCCGGCGGTATCTCTCCGAGATACGGGACAATCTGGTCTCCCGGTTCCGGTGAAAAGCAGGCCTGAAGAATAGATGTCTGGGTGGTCATTTTGGAAGAGTCGGGTGGCTCAAAGTGCAAACTTGATTTGACCTTGCGATACCCGCGGCAACCGGCCGAAAATCGTGAACTGAAAATGATGCACCCAAGAATCTGGCTCAAGAATGATGGGAAAGTGTGGCTTGTCACCGGCGTCGCCGGGTTCATCGGCTCGAACCTTCTCGAAACGCTGCTCCAATCCGGCCAGCGCGTGACCGGGCTGGACAATTTCGCCACTGGCCGCCGGGACAATCTCGCCCAGGTCAAAGAGAGTGTGACCCGGCAACAATGGGCGCGGTTTGCCATGCTGGAGGGTGATATTTGCGAGGAGAAGGCTTGCCGGCGCGCCGCGCGGGAAGCTCAAATCGTCCTGCACCAGGCCGCTTTAGGCTCGGTGCCCCGCTCCTTGGAAGAGCCGCTGCTGTCCCACGCCAGCAATGTCACAGGTTTTCTGAACATGCTGGTGGCGGCGCGCGACGCCGGCGCGCAACGGTTCGTCTATGCCTCCAGCAGTGCGGTTTATGGCGATGAGGAGGGTCTGCCCAAGGTCGAAAGCAAGATCGGACGGCCGCTATCTCCCTACGCCGCGACCAAGGCGATGAACGAGATTTACGCGGACGTATTTGCGCGATGCTATCAGTTGGAAACCATCGGGCTGCGCTATTTCAACGTGTTTGGCCCGCGCCAGGACCCGGACGGCGCTTATGCGGCGGTCATTCCCAAATGGATTGCCGCGATGATTCGCAACCAGCCTGTCCAGATCAATGGCGACGGGGAAACCAGCCGCGATTTCTGCTACATCGCCAACGTCGTCCAGGCCAATCTGAAGGCCGCCACCACGACCCGTCCGGGCGCGATCAATCAGGTGTACAATGTCGCGGTGAGCCAGCGCACCACCTTGAACCAACTATTCGAAATGCTGCGCCAGCGGCTGCTTCCCCGCTGCCCGCACCTCAAGGATTTCAAGCCGGTGTACCAGGAGTTTCGGCCTGGCGACGTGCGCCATTCCCACGCGGACATCACCACCGCCCGCCGCCTTCTCGGCTACAGGCCAGGGTATGACATCGAACGCGGCCTGGACGAGGCTTTGGATTGGTATGTGGCCAACTTGACAAGCCCGGCCGACAGGCGGAAGGCCAAGAACCAGGCGCGCCTCAACCTGAAACGCGGCCCCTTGCCGAAGAAGTCAATCGCAAGACGGCCAACCGAAGCGGCGCAACTTCGACCCCCGGCGCCTGAGAGGCGCCGATCCCAATCTTGAGCATCGAGTTAAAGAGAATCAGCAAGCAATTCGGCGGCGTCCAGGTCCTGGAAGACATTAATTTCTCCGTCAAGGACGGCGAGTTGGTGGCCTTGCTCGGGCCCAGCGGCGGCGGCAAAACCACCGTGCTCCGGCTCATCTCCGGTTTGGAGCAGCCCACCCAGGGCGACATCTTTATCCGGGGCGCCCAGGTCAACAGCCTGCCAGTGCAACGGCGCAACGTGGGTTTTGTTTTTCAGAATTACGCCTTGTTCAAGAACATGACCGTGTTCAAGAACATCGCCTTCGGCCTGAAAATCAAAAAGTGGGACAAGGCCCGGATCGAAGCGCGCGTGGCCGAGTTGTTGGTCTTGCTGGAGTTGGGCGGCCTGGAAAAACGTTACCCCCACCAGCTTTCCGGCGGACAGCGTCAGCGCGTAGCCATTGCCCGGGCCTTGGCCGCCAAGCCCGACGTCCTGCTGCTGGACGAACCTTTTGCCGCCGTGGACGCGCAAATCCGGCAGGAATTGCGGCAATGGCTCGTCCGCCTGCATCACGATTTGAAGGTGACCACCATCTTCGTCACCCATGACCAGGAAGAAGCGATGGAGGTGGCCGACCGCATCGTGATTTTTTCCAAAGGGCGTCTGGAACAAGTGGGCACGCCCCGGGAAGTTTATGAGCAGCCGCGCAATGAATTTGTCGCCCGGTTTGTGGGCGTCTTGAATGTGCTGGAACTCATCGTGCGTGAGGGTGTGGCGCGCTGCCAGGAACTGCAATTCCCCGCCCACGGGCAAGCCGAGGGCCAGCCGTTGCGGATCGGATTCCGCCCTTATGCCGTGCAGGTGTCGCCCGATCCGGGCGCATGTCAATATCAGGCCCTGTTGCGGCGGACCTATTTTCTGGGGGTGATGCTGCGGCTGGAACTGGCTCTGCCCAGCGGGCTGGTGGTCCGTTCGCGCATGAGCAAGGAGGAATACTCCCGCCTGGGGCTGGGCGACGGCCGCAAAGTCTCCTTCCAGATTCGCAACTACCGGATTCTTTCCACCGGCAACGGCCTCCTCGGTTCGGAGGTGGCCACCACCCACGAGATTTCACCGAACCTGGGAGAGGGAATTTGACCGCGGATTCCTCCGATACTTTCGGCTGGTAATTTCATCCGTTCTGAATTTCTCTTTTCCTCCGCCTTGAGGCGGTGCAACTTAAAACTTATGAAAATTGCCATTGTCGGTTTAGGTTATGTCGGCCTCCCCTTGTCACTCCAATTCGCCCGCTCCGGCGTGACCGTCCAGGGGCTGGACGTGGATCAGGTCAAAGTGGACGCCATCAACCGGGGGCGGAGCTATATCAAACACATTGCATCCGCCGCCATCGCCGAACTGGTCCAGGCGGGCAAATTCTCCGCCTCGACCGATTTCCGCCAAGTCAAGAAGATGGATGCCGTGATCATCTGCGTGCCCACGCCGCTGAACAAAAACCGCGAGCCGGACATTTCCTTCATCCTCAACACCGGCCGCAGCATCGCGCCCCACCTGAAAAAGGGAATCCTCGTCGTCCTGGAATCCACCACCTATCCCGGCACCACGGACGAAGACTTGCGCGCGGTCTTGGAGAGCGGTTCCGGACTCAAGGCGGGGAGGGATTTCCACCTCGCCTTCTCGCCGGAAAGAGAAGACCCCGGCAATCCGGACAGCAAAGTGGCCCTGATTCCCAAAGTCATCGGCGGCTACACGCCGGCCTGCCTCCAACGGGCCAAGGCCGTTTATGGCCTGGCCATCAAAACCCTCGTCCCGGTTTCCTCCTGCCGCGCAGCCGAAGCCGCCAAGCTGACGGAAAATATTTTCCGCAGCGTCAACATCGCTTTGGTCAACGAACTCAAGATTGTTTACACCGCCATGGGCATTGACGTCTGGGAGGTGATCAACGCCGCCAAAACCAAGCCTTTTGGTTTCATGGCCTTTTACCCCGGGCCGGGTCTGGGCGGCCACTGCATCCCGATTGATCCCTTTTATCTCACTTGGAAGGCGCGCGAATATGTGCAGAACACGCGCTTCATTGAACTGGCGGGCGAGGTCAACGCGGCCATGCCGGAATATGTCGTTCATCAGGCCGTCGCGGCGCTGAACCACCGCCGCAAAGCGGTCAACGGGGCCAAGGTGCTGGTTCTCGGCCTGGCTTACAAGGCGGACGTGGATGATTATCGGGAATCCCCCAGTTTTGTTTTGATGACTCTGTTGCAGGAGCGCGGGGCGGCCGTTTCGTATCATGATCCCTACGTTCCCCTCGTCCACCCGACGCGCGAACACGCCCACTGGGCTGGGGCCAAATCGGTCCATTGGGACGCAAAAACGATCAAGAGCTACGATCTCGTTCTCATCGCCACCAAACATACCAGCGTGGATTACGAGGCGCTCGCCCAATGGGCTTCCTGCATCGTCGATACCCGCAATGCCATGTCCGGCATTGCGACCAAGCCGGGCCAGGTTTGGAAAGCCTGAACTTTCCCGGCTGGCCGGACTCAGGAAAGAATATGGTCCTTTTGCTCGGTGCCAGCGGTTATTTTGGAACAGCCTTCGCCAGCGAACTGCGCCGGCGGGGCCATTCCTTTATTCCGCTGACCCGGCAGGCCTTTGATTATACCCGCTTCGACTACCTCTTCGATTACCTGCGCACCATGAAGCCGGGCTTCGTGATCAACGCCTCCGGTTATACCAGCCGGCCGGACGAGGACGGGTTGGAAGCCGCGCGGGAAAAAGCGATGCTGGCCAACGCGCTGCTACCCCAGATGATCGCGCGGGTCTGCCTGATGACCAAGACGCCCTGGGGCCATCTTTCATCCGGCTCCATTTACTGTGGCGCGAAGATCATCGAGGACGGGAAGGTGCGGGTGGAGAGGGACCTGAGCCGGCCCGGCGTGCGGGAGCTCTTCGAGCGGCATCCGGAGAATCTCCGGGGATTTACCGAACTAGATGAGCCGAATTTTTCCTTCCGCTGCCCGCCGTGCAGTTTTTACAGCGGCACCAAGGCCCTGGCCGAGGAGGCCATCCGCGACATCGGCCAGAGTTACATCTGGCGGCCCAGGCTGGCGTTCAGCAACCGGGACGACCCCTGCAACTTCCTTTGGCGGTTCCAACGGGAAACCAGGCCCTGCGACACCATTGATTCCCTGTCGCACACCGAGGACTGTGTTCGCGCCTGTCTTGACCTCTGGGAACTGCCGGCTCCGTTCGGCATCTACAATGTCACCAATTGCGGCGCGGTCACCACCCGCCACCTCGCCGAAATGATGCAACGAGCCTTCAAGCTGCCGCGCCCGCTGGAATTCAGGCACGATCCGGACGAACCCGCCCGGGCCGGCGGCAAAGCGCCGCAGTCCCATTGCATTTTGGACGTTTCCAAACTTCTGGCCACCGGCGTCAAAATGCGGAGCCTGGAGGAGGCTTTGGAAGATTCCTTCAACAAGGCGCGCCTGGCCGCGCGCGCCAGCAGCGTGCGGGAGGGACCGCCCCGGCAACCGCCCTCCGCGCGGGCCTGAGGTCGCCCTCTGAAAGGAATTATTCATGCAAATTAAACCAAACTCATTCTTCTCATGGCCTGAGGTCATCCTATGAAAGGAATTATTCTTGCCGGGGGGGCGGGCTCGCGTCTCTTCCCGCTGACCCTGGTCGCCAGCAAGCAATTGCAGCCGGTCTATGACAAACCCATGGTTTATTATCCTTTGACCACTTTGATTGAAAACGGCGTGCGCCAGCTTTGCCTCATTTCCACCCCGCAGGATCTGCCTCGTTTCCAGCAACTCCTGGGCGACGGCACAAAATGGGGATTGACCATTGATTACCGCCCGCAGCCCAAACCCGCCGGCATTGCCCAAGCCTTTTTGATCGCCGAATCCTTCATCGGCCCCGATCTCGTCACCCTCATTCTGGGCGACAATATTTTCTACGGGGCGGACAGTTTTAAGAGGGCCTTCGAGGAGTTTGCCGGCGGCGCGTGCATTTTCGGCTATCGGGTCCACGATCCGGAGCGATACGGCGTGGTGGAGTTCGACCCAGACGGCCGCGCCATTTCCATCGAAGAAAAGCCCAAGGCGCCCCGCAGCAGCTACGCCGTGCCGGGAATTTATCTCTACGACAACACCGTCCTGGAAATCACGAAAAACCTGCGGCCTTCCGCCCGGGGAGAATTGGAGATCACCGACGTCAACGTCGCCTATTTGCGGCGCGGCCAATTGCGCGTCCGCCAGTTGAGCCGCGGTTTTGCCTGGCTGGATGCCGGCACCAGCAGCAGCCTGCACGAGGCTTCCGCCTACGTCCAGACCATCGAAAAGCGGCAGGGAATCAAAATCGGCTGTCCGGAGGAGGCCGCCTTCCGGCGCGGTTTCATCAACCGCACGCAGTTTGAAACGCTGGCGGCGCAAATTCCCAACTGCGAATACCGGGATTATCTTTATCGCGTGCTGGCGGAGGGGCGGTCTTGAGCGGGGTTGTTCTATTGGGCGGCACCGGCTACATCGGCCAGGCCTTTGCCCGGGCGCTGCAAGAGCGGGCAATCGCTTTTGAGGCGCCTTCGCGCGCCCGGTTGAATTATGCCCGGTTCGATTTGTTGACAGAGTTTCTCCGCCGGACCAAGCCGGATTTCCTGATCAACGCCGCCGGCTACACCGGCAAACCGAACGTGGACGCCTGCGAAAAAAACTGGGCCGACACCTTGCAGGGAAACACGCTCTTCCCGGCCATGGTCGCCCACGCCTGCGCCGCCTTGGGCGTCCCTTTCGGCCATGTTTCCTCCGGCTGCATTTTCACCGGCGCCAAGATCGCCGGCCCCGGCGGCGCGCGTGTGGAAAAGGATCTGACCACCCCGCCCATGCAGGCGCTGCTCAAGGAAAATCCCCGCGCGATCCGCGGTTTTACCGAAGACGACGAACCCAATTTCACTTTTCGCCGCCCGCCCTGCAGCTTTTACAGCGGCAGCAAGGCCCTGGCCGAGGAATCCCTCTCCGACATCGGCCTTCATTACATCTGGCGCTTGCGCATCCCGTTCGATCAATTCGACAACCCGCGCAATTACCTGAGCAAAATTCAGAATTACGCAAAGGTCTATGAAAATGTGAACTCCCTCTCTCATCGCGGCGACTTTGTCGCGGCCTGCCTGGACCTTTGGCAGAAACGAGCCCCGTTCGGAATTTACAATGTCACCAATCCAGGCTTCGTCTCCACCCGGCAGGTGGTGGAAATGATTCAGAAGACCTTGCGGCCCGCCCGCCCGTTCGAATTCTGGGCGGACGACCAGGAATTCTATCGCCAGGCCGCCAAGACCCCGCGCTCCAACTGCGTTTTGGACATTTCCAAACTCCTGGCCGCCGGCCTGAAGCTTCGCCCGGTGGCCGAGGCGCTCCAGGATTCGTTGCAGCATTGGGTGCCTTTGCCCGCAAAACCTCAAGCCTCCAATTCCAATCTTTGAACTTATTAGTCACAGGCGGCGCTGGATTCATCGGATCAAACCTGATCCATCATATCATTGACAGACCCGAAGTGCGGCGTCTGGTCAATCTGGATTGCCTGACTTACGCCGGCCATCTGGAGAATCTGGAGCGCGTCGCCCATCATCCCAAATACGCCTTCGAGAAAACCGACCTGCGCGACAAGGCGGCCGTGCTGGGCGTGGTGGAGAAGCATCGCATCACCCACGTCTTGCATCTGGCCGCCGAATCACACGTTGACCGTTCCATCACCGGTCCGGGCGACTTTATCCAGACCAATGTCGTGGGCACCTTCCACCTGTTGGAGGCGTGCCGCGGGTTCTGGTTCCATCCGCAATCTTCCCTCCCCCATCCGCCCTCCCAATGCCGTTTCCATCACGTTTCCACCGATGAGGTCTATGGGAGCCTCGGCCCCACCGGTTATTTCAGCGAAACGACCCCTTATGCGCCCAACTCGCCCTACTCCGCCAGCAAAGCCTCCAGCGACCTGCTGGTGCGCGCCTATCACCACACCTACGGCCTGCCCGTCGTCACCACCAACTGCTCCAACAATTACGGCCCTTATCAGTTTCCAGAAAAATTGATTCCGGTCATCATCCAGGCCATCTGGCGCCGCCAGCCCATTCCCGTCTATGGCGACGGGTTGAACGTGCGCGACTGGCTTTACGTCCGCGACCACGCCGAGGCCCTCTGGCTGGTGCTCACGCGCGGGCGGGACGCGGAAACCTACAACATTGGCGGCCACAACGAATGGTCCAATCTCCGCATCGTGGAATTGATTTGCGACCTGATGGACGCGATGGCCCCGCAATTGGGGGGCAAATCCCGACGGCTCATTACCTTCGTCAAAGACCGCCCCGGCCATGACCGCCGCTATGCCATTGATGCGGGCAAAATTGAAAAGGAATTGGGCTGGAAGCCCGCCCACACCTTCGAAACCGGCATCCGCGAAACCATCCAATGGTACTTGGACAACCAGGATTGGATCCAACGCGTCAAGAAAACGACCCCCTAACTCGCTCTTTACACCCCCCGTTTTATCGGGCTACACTCCCGCAACCGGTCACAAACTCAAACCCGGCCAACTTTTGGACAAAGCACGCACAATGGTCAGTCGCCGCAGGCCAACCCAGGCCCATCGCCGGGGTGGCTGCGCTGTTTGTTGGCGCGGTCTGCTCCTGCCCGGTTTCCTGGCCTGCGCCACCGGGGCGCTGGCCCAGGGAATCCTGGCCCCGCCTTCAGAGAACTACGAAAGACCGGCCGCCTCCCATTCTCTCACCACCAACCAGGCCGGCGGCATTCCGCCGCTCGCCGGCCCTGTCCTCCAGACCAACGCGCCGCTGCAATTGGGCCTGGTGGCCTTCCACCCCCATCTGCTTTATCGCTTCATTTACGGCGACGGCATTCCGGCGGGCCCCACCAATCATTTCAAGACCGTTATCCAGGAGATTTCACCGGGTCTTCTCCTGGACGTGGGCGCCCATTGGACGCTCAATTACACGCCCACCCTCCGTTTGTATTCCAACAATCATTTCCCGGACGCAACCGACGAGTTGGCGGAATTGGACGGGAACACGGCTTATCGAGACTGGGCCTTCAAATTGTCGCAGAAGTACGCCGCCACTTCCGCCCCGCTCTTGGAAACCGAAGCGCTGACCGAACAAGTCAATTACTTGACTGTCCTCCAAGTCAGCCGGCAATTGGGAAGCCATCTCTCCGCCCAAGTGAGCTTGAATCAGAATTTTCGCTCGGCCTCCGAGGCGTTCAGCAGCCAGGACATTCGGGAATGGTCAATTACCGGAGGCTTGAACTACCAGTTCTGGTCCAGATTTGGCGTCGGCCTCAGCGGAGCGGCGGGGTACGACCTGATCACGCCGGGCGCGGACATGAAATTCGAACAAGTTCAGGGCACGATGAACTGGCAGCCGGGGGACAAGCTCACCCTGAGCGCGAGCGCGGGGATGGAAGACCGGGAATTGCTGGGGACGCAAATTGTCAATCCTATTTTTTCCGGTTCGATCACCTACCGGCCCTGGGAGCCGACGGCGGCGTCGCTCAACGCCGCCCGCTCGGTCAGCCCTTCCTACTTTCAGAACGACGTCATCGTCGTCACCAGCATCAGCGCCACCCTTCGCCAGCAATTCCTGCAAAAGTTTTCGTTCGAAGTCAGCGGCGGCTACACCACGACCCCTTTCGTTGGCTTTCAACGAATCAGCAACACCAACGCCTTGACTTTTAATGGCGCGCCCCTGACCGCCTTCTCGCAAACCACCCGGCAGGATAATTCCACTTTCTTCAGACTGAGTTTGACCTGTCCTTTGCTCAAAAAGGGTACGGCGACGTTGTTTTACCAGGAAAGCGACACCACCTCCGGCTTGTCCGCTTTTGCCCTCACCAGCACCCAGGTCGGAATCGAATTGGGCTGCCGCTTTTAGAGCGCCGATTTTGATGGCGAGACGCGCGGCAGCAGTTTAATAATCCATTCATCGAAAAGGAACCATGTCCACACCTGAATCCAGCAATGTTTCCTCGGCGGGCGGGCCTCAAAAAACACCTCTCCCGACCCTGCCGGCGGCGCTGGGAGAGAACCGCATGGTTTTCCGCCGGCAACTCAAGATCCTGGCGGGGCTGGCGGCTGTCCTGGTGATTTGTTTCATCAAACCGCTCTACGATTTGGCGGGTTTCTCCATGGACAGCCAGTTTTTTTCCTACATCCCGCTCATGCCCGTCATTACTGCGTACCTGATCTGGCTCAGGCGCGCCGGGCTGGGCGCCGAAGTCCGTCCGGCCTGGGGGGCGGCCTTGGCGGCGGCGATTGCGGGAGGGGCGATACTGGCGGCTTATGGCTGGGTTTCTCATGCGGGTTGGCGGCCATTTGGGGAAGATTATCTGGCCGCCATGACGCTCTCGTTTTTGCTGATGCTCCTCGCCGCCGGTTTTGCCTCGTTGGGAACCACCACGATGGCTGCGATCGCTTTCCCGGTTTCCCTCCTGATTTTCATGGTTCCGTATCCGGAGTTTGCGCTGGACGGAATTGAAAGCTTTTTCCAGCAGACCTCGGCCGCCACCGCCTGCGGGATGTTGCATCTGGCGGGGACCACCGTTCTCAAGAATGGTCTGGAACTGACCTTGCCGGCCGTGCCTCCGGATGCGGATCACCCGCTGGGAGGCATGAGCTTGAGGGTGGCCCCGGAGTGCAGCGGCATCCATTCCAGCCAGGTTCTGCTGATTACCAGCCTCCTGGCGGGCAACCTCTTCTTGCGCTCCTCCTGGAGGCGGGCCGCGCTGGCCTTATTCATTGTGCCGCTGGCCATCGCCAGAAACGGGTTCCGCATTTTCGTCATCTCTGAACTCTGCATCCACATCGGCCCACAAATGATACACTCCCCGATCCACCATCAAGGCGGCCCGATCTTTTTTGCTCTCTCGCTCATCCCGTTCTTCTTCGTTCTGGTGTGGTTGCGAAAGTCTGAATCCAAAGCGCAAAACACTGTCAAAACTGGAGAGAAGAATTAACAGAAAGTCTGCTATGATTATCTCAACACGAACCATCTCAACATTACTGGCGCTGACTCTGGCCGCCGCCGCGGGCGGGGGCTGCACCAAGTCGGCGCGGAGAACCCGCGCCATCGAACGCGCCGACCGCTATTTTGCAGCCGCCCAGTATGACAAGGCCGAAGCCGCCTACACCGAAGCCGCCCGGATGATGTATCCGCCCAGCCCGATTGCCCTTCGCCAACTGGGCTTCATTTACATGGAGGAGGGCCGGCCTTCGATGGCTTTGTGGCCTTTGGAGCAGGCGGCCAAGGCCGAACCGGAAAACGCGGCGCTCCAGATCAAACTGGCCGGCGATTGCCAGACCCTCCGCCGGTTTGCCGAGGCAAAAGAGGCGGCCACCCGCGTCCTCAAGCTCCAGCCCGGCAACCAACAGGCTCTCTCGATCTTGTGCGAAATTGTCCAAAATCCGCAGGAGTTGGAACAGACCCGACAGTATATCGAGAAACTCCGTCAGCAGGATCAAGATCGAAGCGGATATCATCTGGCGCTGGGCCTTCTCGCCAGCCGGTCAAACAACCTCCCGGTCGCGGAAACGGAATTCAAGCAGGCATTGGCCCTGGATGCAAAATCGAGTCTGGCTCACCTGGCTTTGGCCACCATCTATGTCGCGCGCACCAATCTTCCGCTGGCAGACCAGGCCTTTAAAGACGCCATCCAACTCGCCCCGCTCCGCTCCAACATCCCTCTCCTTTACGCCGACTTCCTGATCCAGACCGGCGCCGCGGACAAGGCCAAGGAGAGCCTGCTGGACCTGTCCAGCAAGGCGCCGGATTATCTGCCGCCCATGGCGATGCTCATGAGGATTTATTTTGAGGAACGCAAGTATGACCAATGCAGTTCCATGATCTCCAAGATTCTGGATCGGGAACCAGGGCATTATGAGGCCCTGATGGAAAGAGGCAATGTGAGCCTGGCCAAAGGCGCCGCAAGCCAGGCAGTACAGGACTTTGAACGCATCAACTCCCTGAACCCAAAGAATCCCCTTCCCCAAGTCCAATATCAACTGGCTTTGGCTCATTTGCTCGCTGGCAGCAGAACCAAAGCCGTTTCCAGCCTCAACCGCGCGCTCGAATTGGACACCAATTATGTCCCGGCCAAGCTCATGCTTGCTGACCTGGACATCCGGCAGGGCGAATCGCCCGCAGCCGTCTCCCTGCTCATGCCGTTGTTAAAGCAACCGCTCCCGGAAGCCATCAAGGTCAAGGTGAACATCCTCCTGGCCCGCGCGTATTTGGCTCAAAAGAGTCCGGACCAGGCGCTGGCCATCTATCGTCACCTGGCGGAATTATTCCCCAAAGAAGCGCAGGTGCCATTTCTGGCGGGCACGGCCTTGATGCGGGAGAATCGTTTGGCGGAGGCTCGCAAGGAGTTTGAAAAATCGTTCCAGATCAACCCCAAATATCTCCCCGCCTTGGAGGAGTTGGTGGATCTGGACATCCTGGAGTCTCACTTCCCGGCCGCGCTGGAACGGCTGAAAAAGCAAATGGAACTGGACCCCAAAACGGCGGTGCTCTGGCTGCTCGCGGCGAAAGTTTACAAGGCCCAGAGCGATTTCCACCAGACCGAAGCAGCCCTGCAAAAGGCGATCGAACTGGATCCCAACCTTCCCAACGCCTATCTCATGCTCGCCAGGCTTTATGTCGAGTCCAAACAGTATCCCGAAGCTCTGGACAAGCTCAACGAGCTAACCGCCCGGACCAACGTTGTGACCGCGCTCATGGAAATCGGCGAGATTCACGAGGTGCTCAAAGAATTTGATCCCGCCCGCGACTCTTACGAAAAACTCCTGACCGTCAACCCTCAATTTGGCGGCGCCCTCAACAACTTGGCCTATCTGTATTCCGAACACTACAACCAGCTCGACAAAGCATACGAGCTGGCGGAGAAAGACAGGGAACTTGCGCCCTATGATCCATTCGTGGCGGACACCTTGGGGTGGATTCTCTATAAAAAGGGCGAGTATTCGCGCGCAGTTGCCTTGATCCAGGAAAGCGCCGACAAGCAGCCCAGCGACCCGGAAGTCCATTATCATCTCGGCATGGCCCATTACATGATGGGGGAGGAGGACCCCGCTCGCGTGGCCTTGCAGTTTGCCGTCTCCAAGAGCGATTTTCCAGGCAAACAGGAGGCGGAGCAAAGACTGGCTATCTTGGCCATTGATCCCAAAACCGCCTCTCCCGCTGTCCGGGCCGACTTGGAAAAACGAATCGCCAAAGATCCCGCCGACCCCATCGCCATGGTGCGGCTGGCAGCCATCCAGGAGCGGGATGGCGACGTGGATAAGGCCGCCGCGACCTATGAGAGCGCCATCAAACAGAATCCCCAGGATGCGCGCGCCATGGCCCGCCTGGCTCAACTCTATTCAATCCGTCTGAATCAGATGCAAAAAGGTTTGGCTCTTGCCAAAAGCGCCAACAAACTCGCCCCGGACGATCCGTTCGTCAGCCAGATCTTGGGCCGTCTGGTCTTTCAGAGCCACGACGATTATCCTTATGCCCTGAGCCTGATGCAGTCCGCCGCGCGCATGATGCCCGGCCAGCCGGACTTGCTGCACGACCTGGCCTGGTGTTTCTTCAGCGTGGGCAACACGACCGAAGCGCAGGCCGCCATGCAAAGCGCGGTCCAAACCGGCGTCGCCTTTGCCAGTCTCGATGACGCCAGACAATTCCTGAGAATGATGGCGGCGTGCCACAACCCGGCCCAGCCTGAGGCCGCCGTCCAGGTCCAGCAGGCTTTGCAGGCCGATGCCAGTTACGTTCCGGCCCTGATGGCCTCCGGCCTCATTCAGGAACATCAAGGCCATGTCGTGGAAGCCGGACAACTCTACGAGAAGGTTCTGGCCTCCTACCCTCTCTTTACTCCGGCCGCCCGCCAACTGGCCATCCTCTATGCCCGCGCGGGCAACGACGCCAAAGCCTTTGACTACGCCGAAAAGGCCCGCCCGGCCTTTCCCAATGATGCCGAACTGGCCAAAGCCGCCGGAATGGTCGCTTATCGCCGCAAGGATTACCAGCGGTCCAGTCAACTGTTGAATCAGAGCGTCCAGATAAACCGCGACGATGCCGAGTCGTTTTATTATTTGGGCATGGACTACTACCAGCTCAAGCGGCCAGCCGACAGCAAAAAGGCCCTGCAGCGAGCGGTGGACTTGAACCTTCCCGCAAACCTTGCCACCGAGGCCAGGCGCGTGATTGCGACCCTGAAAGAAACAAAAGCTTAGTAGGAAACAGTCCGGTAAAAGCGCATTTTCAGGTTCACAGCGGCCGGGTCTTGGAATTGAACCCAGGTGTTGGTTGTGGCCGTCGTCTCCCAGATCGTCACCCAGTTTTGCAGGTCCGTTGACGCCTGGACCTGATAGGTATGGCCCGGCGCCACCGGGAAGTTCAGGCTCGCAGCCTGCCGCGCATGGGTCCTGGCTCCTATCTGCACCACGCCCGGGACGAAAAACACCGTCTGGTTGGAGGGCGGGCTTTCCATGTGATTGGCGTCATACGCCGCCACCACAAAATAGTTCGTTTCTCCTTCCTGCAATCCTTTCACGCTCCAACTGGTGTTGGTGCCCGCGTCCACCTGGTTGCTGTAATTTGTGCCATTGTTGCCGTAGTGGATCACGTAACCGGCCACGTTCCCGGCGGGGCTGGGATTCCAGGCCAGAGCAACGCTTTGAGCGGCCCGGCTCAACGGACAGAGCGCCAGGCCCAGACCCATCACAAAATTGAGAACGGCCCGGCGCCCAACCGCCCGCTTCAAACCGCTTCTTGTAATTGCCTCGCTCATCATCACCCTATTTAGCATCCGGTCTGCCAACGTTCCCCTCCGGCCCCGCCGGGCGCGCCGGATTTTTCGCGGCGCGCGATGTGTCAACTATTGGTTTTTGCCGCGCGCGCCCTCGTGCGTTTTTAAGTCGCTGGACGGCAACGGGTTGCGCGGATGCCGCCGGCCCGGCGCGGCACCGCCCGGCGGCCGGCCCGGCGCGCTCTTTCCATCGGATTTATTTCCCGCCGGTCCGCGCTGGAAATTTAGTTGACTGCCGCGCGGACGGTCTCGGTACACCACCGGCCATTTCTGGGACAACCTTTCCCGGCGCGGAATCGGTTCCATTTGTGAGAACCGGAGCAGGCCCTTCCCGGCCGCTTTTTTGCAAGGTTGCGAGAAGGCTTTCGCGGGAGCGCACGCGCCCCCGCGTGCGGCGGGCCGTGCCTCGCGGCCCGCATCAACAGCCTTCGTCAATTTCAAAGTCTGCCCTGGCCGCGCCAGAGTTTTCTTGACCCCGCATCGTTCCTCGTCTAAACCATTCATCAATCAATGGGCGCCGGTCCGCGGCGCCGTAAGGAGAACAACATGATAAAATATTTATTTGCGAAAATTGCATCGAAGAATGGCCTCCCAATCGGGGCCTCGCCCGTTCGTCTGGCCGGCGTTGCCTCGACCGCAACCCTTGGGCTGATCCTCTGGATCGGCGCGTCCGGCTGCGAAACAACTCAACCTCAGTCCGCCAGCCCACCGGTGGCCGCCCCATCCACCAATACGGGCTCAGACTCCTTGGTAGCCTATCTCCGCAACGTCGAAACCCCATCCACCCCATCCGCCGCCTCTGCGGCTTCCACCGCCACCACCGGCGCGACCGCCTCCCTCGCTGCCACCGGAACTGCCGCCCCCGCCGCTGCCACTGCCGGCTCAGCCTCCTTGCTGTTGCACGAAGGGGATGTCTTGCAGATCAAGTTCCCCGGCGCGCCGGAAATGGACGCCCTGCAAACCATCCGGTCCGACGGAAAAATCACCATCAGCATGGTCGGAGACATCAAAGTCTCCGGTTTGACCCCGGACCTGGCGCGGCAGGCGCTCCTCGATGCCTGCGGCCCCCAGCTTAAAGTCAAGGAAGTCACCGTCTCCGTCCAAAGCTCCGCCTTTATCTTTTACGTCACCGGATCGGTCCTGCGGCCAGGCAAACTCATTGAAGATCGTCCGGTGACACCCCTCGAGGCCGTCATTGAGGCCGGCATTGATCCCACCAAGTCGAACCTGGCAAAGGTGAAGGTGATCCGCACCGACGAAAACGGGCACACCACCACAAAAATACTCAACCTTCAAAAGATCATTGATAAAGGACGAACCGAACCGTTCACCCTCAAACCCTACGACATCATCTACGTCCCCGAAAAATTCTCCATGTTTTAGCCTGTTGCTGACATGGCCGTCCTTCATTCATTCGTAACAAGCTTATTTACAACGATTTAATGACAACGCTCGCCACATTTCGTGCCTTTCGCTCTCAACGGCTTGGAGTTGGCAATCCGCCCGACGAAGGCTGTTTTTTGTCGCGTTCGTTTACAACTTGGACTTTGTTTATATAAGTTATTGTATTCTAATGACTTAAGATCAGTTTTATGCTCCAACACGATGAAAAGCGTCGGAAACCTTTACGGAATGGCGGTTATCTCCATCTCCTGGCAAGACCCAAGATCAAATTGTAATATGTTTATATTCAGAATGTTACAGCTATTCGTGAGCAGAAGTTTTGGCGTTGGCACGGAAATGGCTTATGATGGATGAGACCGCAGAAGCGGGATAAACAAATGAACAGTGTGAAACCAATAACAAATCAGGATAAAAATATGAAAAAGACAATCTTAGCAACAATGACGGTGGCGGCGGCCCTTATGGCCAGCGCGCCTTTCGCGAAGGCCAATGCCTTCTTGGAACTGATTTCCGGTAGTACTACGACGGTAACCGCGTTGGGAAACAGTGCGTTTTATGGTGGTTCGATTGGGAGTTGGGACGTTTCCGTTACTTTCGGTTCGTCTTCCGGCACACCCACACTGTTGAATGTCGGTTTGAACACGTCGGATAACGGCAACTTCGTTACCAAAGGCCTGACGATTATTTACAGCAGTGGTTCTTACCCCATCTACGGCAACTATAGTTTCTCGGCAACCTTCGACCACGACAGCTTGGGTGCCTCGGCTGCTGTTTACAGAGATGTGGGGCTTTACCCTGGTTCGCCAGTCTCTTACGGCACCCAGTTAGGAAGCACCCTGAGTTCGGCTGCTAATGTAAACCTGGCACTTTCATACAATGAAGCTGGCTACATCGGTCAGCCCCCTTACTACCTCAATGAAGTGATTAATATCGGTGGCGGTGGTTCGGCGACATTCAGTGGTGCTTATCAACATGAGCAGGTGACGTCTGCTTTCAGGGTGACCCCTGTTCCTGATGGCGGCCTGACTCTGGCCATGCTCGGTTCCGCCCTGATCGGCGTGGCGGGCATCCGTTCCAAGTTCGGCAAGCGCGCCTAACCGCGAGATCGAAAGGTTTCACATTTGAATGAGAGGCAGAACGAGTGTTCTGCCTCTTTTTTTTGCTCTTTACCACCGGCGGACAGGGGCGGCGATCCACTCGGCCATTTCGCGGTGGTGTCCCGATTTGATTGTTGTAGTGTCGGCGCTGCGCGCCGATTTCGAGCCGCAGGCTCGACACAACAAATCACACCGCTCACTTCGCCCTTGACGCCGTCGCTCTGCAACAAGTAGGAAAGAATCCACGCATTTTCAGTTGAGCCAAACAGTCAGGCAAAAATTGCACACAAGAACCTCCATCGAAAGGTCATTTGTCCATCGCGCGGTTGCCGGATTTCAAATCGGACTGTGCCTCTGGCTGGCCATGCCGGGCCAGGCAGCCGAGAGAAAGGTCTTGCGCGGACACGTGCCAGCCGTCGTAGGCCGCCTCCAACCACTCGGTTCGCTTCCAGATTCGACGCGCCTGAATCTGGCCATCAGCCTGCCCTTGCGCAACAAGCCAGCCTTGACCGGCCTGCTGCAACAGATTTACGATCCGAAAAGCCCCAATTTCCATCGGTATCTCACCCCGGCAGAGTTTGCCGAACAGTTTGGTCCCACTCAACAGGATTATCAGGCCCTCATTGACTTCGCGGCTGCCAATCATCTCAAGGTCACGCACACCCACCCAAATCGGACACTGCTGGATGTCAGCGCTTCTGTGGAAGAAATTCGCCGTGGCCTGCATGTGAATTTGAGGGTTTATGCACATCCGGCTGAGGGGCGCACTTTTTATGCCCCGGATGCCGATCCATCCATCGACGTCGGCACCGCGGTTTTGGGGATCAAGGGTCTTGACAACTTTAATGTACCCCGCGCCACTTTTAAGAAAGCGCAGATTGCCCCGGATGGAAGTATTCACCCTTTGGGAGGGTCTGGGCCGGGTGGCGGCTACATTGGAAACGATTTCAGGGCGGCGTACACGCCCGGCGTCACATTGTCAGGAGCTGGACAGGCGGTGGCATTAGTCGAGTTTGATGGCTATTACCCTGGCGATATTGCGGCGTACGAGTCCAAAGCGGGCCTTCCCAGTGTGACGCTTTCCAATGTCTTGGTTGGTGGGTTTGGTGGATTTCCGAGTTTTCAAAACGGGGAGGTGGCCCTCGACATTGAAATGTTGGTTTCGATGGCGCCGGGACTTTCCAAAATCCTAGTTTACGAAGCGAATGTATTCGCGCCGGTGGATGATCTTTTGAATCGCGTCGCCACCGACGATGCGGCTGCTCAGATTAGCTGTTCCTGGGTGTTCCAGGCTGAGGATGCTCAAACCGACCAGATTTTCCTCCAGTACGCCGCCCAAGGACAGTCGTTCTTTTGTGCTTCAGGGGATTTCGGCGCCGACCCGCCAGGTGATGTTTACCTCCCGATGGGCAACCCCAACATCACAGTGGTTGGAGGCACTCAATTGTCAACAACCGGCATAAACGGCCCGTGGCAGTCGGAAATCGTCTGGAACGGCAGCAGCGGCGGATTCTCCACCAACTTCGCGATTCCTTTCTGGCAAGCCGGGATCAACATGGCCTCCAACCACGGATCCGCCGCTTTTCGAAATATACCTGATGTCGCGATGTGCGCGACGAACGTTTTCGTGATTGCGGACAATGGCACTTACGAGTCATTCTCCGGCACCAGTGCGGCCGCGCCGTTATGGGCGGGATTTGCAGCTTTGGTCAACCAGCAAGCCGCCCTGTTCGGCAACGGTCCGGTTGGCTTCCTTAATCCTGCCCTTTACGCCATCGCCGCCGGGCCGGGATATGCGACCAACTTTCACGACATTTCCACCGGCAACACCACCAACTCCTCCAATCCCACCAACTACTTCGCCGTGGCCGGCTATGATCTTTGCACCGGCTGGGGCACGCCCAATGGCAGCAACTTGATCAATACCCTGGCGCCGCCTGACCCCTTGGTGATGCTGCCGGTGCCGGGCTTCACCTCCACCGGTCCGGGCGGCGGCCCGTTCAGTGTCACCATGGAGAGCTTTCTGTTGACTAATACAGGGCCTGCTTTGCTGAACTGGTCTCTGGGCAATGACTCCGCCTGGCTTTCCGCCTCACCCACCAATGGCACCCTCAACTCTGGCGGCACGGCCGCCGTGGTTGTGAGCCTGAACTCCGCGGCCTCCCTCCTCCTGGCGGGAGATCATGCCGCGCATTTAACGGTGACCAATCTGAGCAACGGCCTCCTCCACCACCGCACCTTCAACTTAGACATTTCTGATCCATTGACGCTTTCTCCGGCGTCAGGCATCGAGTTTGGCGGACCTCCAAGCGGTCCATTCAATTCAGCGGCAATGACTTGCTGGCTAACCAACGCCAGTCAGGTCTCGGTGAACTTTTCCTTGGTCACCAATCCGCCGTGGCTTGGAGTTTCACCCACTAGCGGCATTTTGGGGCCGCACGGCACTACCCCTGTCACTTGCAGCCTGAATTCCGCCGCCACAAACCTGCCTGCGGGCGCCTATTACGCCGATATTTTGTTCACCAACCTCACTTTTGGCGCGGAGGAAACCTTGCCGGTCTCCTTGCTGGTCGGCCAACTGATTCAAAATGGTGGCTATGAGACCGGCAATCTTGCCTGCTGGACCCTCACCGGGAGCAGTTCCATGACTTCTGTGGCCACCAATTCTACCGTGGTTCATTCTGGCGCCTACGGCCTGGGATTGACCACCCCTGGAGCATGGGTGTATTTGTCCCAGTCGCTTCCCACCGTTCCAGGGCAGTTGTATTCTGTTTCCCTATGGCTGAATAACTCAGAACTTACCGCTCCCAATGGGTTCACCCTCTCCTGGGCCGGAAATACAGTGGCTAATTACACCAACCTTCCGGCTGTCGGCTGGACAAACCTCCAGTTCATTCTTTCCGCCACGGATACAAACACCGTGTTGCAAATTGGATTGCTGAATTATTACAGCTATGTGGGGTTGGATGACATCAGCGTGAGGGCTGCTCCTCCGACCATTGGCAGTGTCTCTCCGGCGAGCGGGCCGGCAGGCGGCGGCGCGCTGGTGACGATTGCCGGCACGGGATTTCAAAGCCACGCCACGGTCGCCTTCGGCTCTGTCGCGGCGGCCTCGGTAGCCTTCAATGGGACCACGAATCTCACCGCAATCACCCCTCCATCGGCAGTGGGCGCCGTCAATGTGACGATCACCAATGCCGATGGCCAAACCGCTGTTTTGACCAACGGGTTTGTGTTCGTCGGCACTCCCGCAATCACCTGGACGAATCCTCCGCCCATCACCTATGGCAACGCCTTGGATGCCAGCCGGTTAAACGCCACCGCGAACGTCCCGGGCACATTTGTTTACATCCCCCCATCACGTGCCGTTTTGAATTCAGGCAGCAATACATTGTCGCTGCTATTCACACCCAATGACACGGTGGATTATTACAGTGCGACCGACAGCGTTCAGCTAGTGGTATGGCGGTCGCCTTTAAGTGTGACGGCTGGCGATGTCACGCGACAGTACGGAATAACCAACCCGGTGTTCACTGGCGCCATCGTTGGCTTGCAGAATGGGGACAATATCGCCGCCGTGTATTATTGCAGCGCGACCTCTGCCAGCTCGGCGGGGACTTATCCGATTGTTCCCAGCCTGACGGACCCCGGCAACAGGCTGCCTAATTACGACGTCTCGCTTTTCAACGGAACATTGACAGTCCTCCCGCCGGTTCCGCCGGTGTTTCAAAGAGTTGCTTTATTATCCAGCAACATTGTCATGTTCAATTGGGCCGCGACGGTCGGAGACGCCTACCAGGTGCAGTACAACCCGAACTTGACAACCACCAATTGGACCAATTTAGGCAACCCTATTGTTGCCACAAATGCGATCATCACCGCCACCAACTCCATCACTGACTTGCAGCGATTTTATCGCGTTTTGCTCGCGCCGCAGTAGCCGGCTAACGACGCGGGTTGTCGGGAGCGGTCATTTGCATCGGAACGCGGAATGGAGAACCTCTTTGGTAGCATCCAAGCTGGAGGCGAAGGTCATTGATTAGCGCCGTGTCGTTCCGGGCAGTGGCCAATCTTAGAGCCTCCTGAGCGGCGGTGATTGCATCAGTAAACCGGCCGGCTTCCGCATAAGCGGCCGCCAAGGTTGAGAGAACGTTTGGATCCTGCCCGCGGGCGATTTGATTGGCCTGCCGCGCGAAGTCAACCGCCCGGGCGCCGTTTCGGACAGCATCCAGCGGACTGGTGGCCAGTATCCAGGCCAGATTATTGCAGGCTGGCGAGTAGTCCGGCATGATTCGCAGCACCTTTTGGTAATGAGCAATCGCTTCGGAGGGACGGCCCACCTGTAAAAAAATGGTGGCAAGATCGTAGTGAGCGTCAAAGAAATCGGGTTTGATTTCCAGGGCCTTTTGGTAATGAGCGATGGCCTCCTCTGTCCTGCCCGCTCTAAAAAGGATGCCTCCAAGGGAACTGTGGGCCAGAAAAGAAGCCGGATTTGCCTGAAGAGTTGCCTCCCATAGCGTTTTGGGATTGGCGTAGAGAAAGCATTGCTGCCAGGTCACAATGTCCAGTGTCACCAGCAGGGTTGCGCAACAAACCGCCTGCAGGAATATCCTGACCTTGCCTGAAAACTGCATCGCCAGGGTCATGCCGGCGGCCAGCAGCGCGATTGGGCCAATGATGGCAAAATACTGCCACTGGTCGGCCACCAGGGTGTAACGCATCATGGAGATATTGACAAACCCCAGGACCGGGAGCAGCAGCAAGACGAAATAGCCAAACGCGGCCAGGATCGCCCGGCCCCCTTGCTTGCGCCAGCGCCAACTTGCTGCCAAAACCGTGACCACGCCCAAAGCGGGCAGGTACGAAACCACCTTGGCCCCATCAAAGTGCCAGAGCGGATAAACCGGAATGAGGTTCAAGGGCAGAAGCGCTTTTCCCAGATAAAACCAAACCGCCCAGCCTGCCACTCCCAAGCGCGACCAAAAATCGGCCGTCCGGACGGTGGCACCAAGGCCTTCGTGTTGGACCCAGAGGGCGAGAACGCTGGCAACCGCCGCCAGCGCAAAAAACAAAAGGCTGCGCCATACATCCTGACGCCCGACGCGCCCGCGCCGCCACCAAGCCATCCCCAGCAAAACCACCGGCAGCGGCGCAACGGCTGTCTTGCTGAGAATAGCCACGACAAAGGCTCCCGCCGCAAGCCAGTACCATCGCCGCCGTCCGCTGTCCTCAAATCGCAGGTGCCAAAGCAGCGCGCAGGCATAGAATGCCATCGCCAGCGTGTTTTTCCGTTCTGCAATCCAGGCCACCGATGCCACGTTCACTGGGTGCAAGGCAAAGATGACCGCCGCCAGCCTGGCTCCTGGTATGCGCAGGCGGCGCAGCACTCGCCAGACCAGGGCCGCCCCCAGTCCGTGGAGGATCACGTTGTCCAAATGGTAGCCCAGGGGGTTGGTCCCCCAACAACGCCATTCCAGCCAGAAGGTCATGGAAGTCGCTGGGACATAATCAATTCCCTTCGTAAACCAGACTCGCCACCATCCATCGGGCTGTTTGATCAAGGGGTTATTCAACAATAACGCCCCGTCATCCCAGAGAAACCCGGCATGCCACACCGGTTGATAGGCAATGAGGGTCGCACCCACCAAAAACAGGACAAAAAGCCAGCCTTCCTTCCACCACTTCTCTAGCCATTGCGTGGCGGATGAACTCTGGTTGGCGGCAGTCTCAGCCGACGGGCGGCTTTGCGCCTTTTTCACAGAACGCCAGGGTAATTCGAGGCGGCCGGAAATTCAAACCTTCTTCCAACGAGCAATTTTAGAGTTGCTGGAATCCGCCCCATACTGGCAAAATCGGAGAGGTTTATCCGGCCAGGCGTAGCGCCCGGCCCTCTGTCAAACTAATGAGCACTGCTGTCACACTGCACTTCGCCAGCGCCCTTTTTGGAGGCGCGATCGCGTTGATCGCCGTCTTCCGCCAGCGGCGCTCTCTGGCCGGCTGGCTTTTTATTGCCGGCATGGCGCTGCTGTCATGCGAAAGCATTTTTGCCGCCCTGATGGCGGACGCCGTTGTCGCCGAGGAGGTGGTGCACTGGGAGAATTGGGCTTTGATCACCATGTCCTTTCTGCCGGGAGTCTGGCTTCTTTTCAGCCTGAGTTTTGCGCGGGGAAATTATCGGGAGTTTTTGGCCAAATGGCGCCTGGTGGCGGGCGCCGCGTTCCTCATCCCCATAACCCTTGTGTTATGCTCCCACGGCAAGCTGGTGGCTGGCGCGGTTTTTCTGCCTGCATCAGATCAATGGCTGTTCCCTTTGACGCTGGCCGGCTGGACCTTGTGTTGGGTCTCCCTGTTGAGCGCGGTCCTGATTCTGATGCACTTGGAAAGGACGTTTTGGGCCTCCGTTGGGACGATGCGCTGGCGCATCAAATTCATGATGCTCGGTTTGGGCGTTCTCTTTGCGGCAAGAGTTTATACCAGCAGCCAGGCGCTTCTCCTTTCCGTCCAGGTTCCCATTGGCGACCGGGTGCTTTCCCTGACGGGACCGGAATCGGCCGCCGCGACGGTCAATTCGGCCGCGCTGCTGCTCGGCTGCCTCCTGATGCTTCGCTCCCTGTTCCGGGGATCGTCTGACGTGGCCGTTTACCCCTCGCACGCCGGCCTCCACAAATCTGTCACCGTCCTGGTCGCGGGGGTTTATTTGCTCATCGTGGGCGTGTTCGCCAAGTTGGTCCAATGGTTGGGGCTGACCGGCTCTTTCCCGCTCAGGACGTTTTTGATTCTGGTTTCGTTGGTCTTGGTGACCGTCCTGCTGCTTTCCGACCGGGTGAGGTTATACGCCCGGCGCTTTGTCAGCCGCTATTTGCAGCGGCCGCTCTATGATTACCGCACGGTCTGGCGGCGCTTCACCGAAGGCACCGCCACCCGGGTGACGGAAAGGGAGCTGTGCCAGGCGTCGGTGAAGCTGGCGGCGGACATTTTCCAAACTCTATCCGTCAGCATCTGGTTGGTGGATGACAAACAGGAGAATCTGGCCTTCGCCGCTTCCACCTCCCTTTCTGAAGCCATGGCGGAGAAGCTTCGCCCCAGCCGCCAGGAGGCCACCGAACTGACCCAGGTGATGCGAAATCGTCCGGATCCGGTGGATGTGGAGTACTCGGATGACAACTGGGCGGTCACGTTGCGCCGCTGCCATCCTTCGGAGTTTGAGGAAGGCGGAAGCCGGGTTTGCGTGCCCATGATTGCGGCGGGCGAGCTTCAGGGCCTGATGATTTTGGGCGACCGCGTGGGCGGAGCGCTCTTCTCTCTCCAGGACTTTGACCTCCTCAAATGCGTGGGCGACCAGATCGCCGCCGGCCTGCTCAATTCCAAGCTCTCCCAAAAGCTTTTGCAGGCCAAGGAACTGGAGGCCTTTCAGACCATGTCCGCTTTCTTCGTGCATGACTTGAAGAACACGGCCTCCACCCTCAATCTCATGTTGAAGAACCTCCCCGTGCATTTTTCCAATCCCGCCTTCCGGGAAGACGCGCTGCGGGGCATCGCCAAATCGGGGCAGCATATTGACAATCTGATCACCCGCTTGGGCGTGCTTCGCCATGATCTCCAGATTCGCGCCGTGGAATCGGACCTCAACGACCTGGTTTCCAGGGTTCTGGCCACTTGGGACGGGGTGACCAAGGTCCGGTTGGTCAAGCATCTTGCCCCCGTGCCGAAAATTCTTCTGGACCAGGAACAGATCCACAAGGTGGTCACCAACCTCCTCCTCAATGCCGCCGAAGCCGTCCCCCAGGACGGCGAAATCCGGGTGGAGACCAGCCAGCGCAACGGCTGGGTGGTGCTGACCGTGGCGGACAACGGTTGCGGCATGGCCCCGGAGTTTCTCCACCATTCCTTGTTCCGGCCGTTCCAAACGACCAAAAAAGATGGCTTTGGCATTGGCATGTTTCAGAGTAAGATGATCGTGGAAGCCCACGGCGGAAGGGTTGAGGTCGAAAGCCAATTGAACCAAGGCACCACTTTCACCGTGCTCTTGCCTGTCAAAAAATAAATGTCATGAATCCGAAATTGCTCATCGTGGAGGACGACGAGGAAATCCGCACCCAGATGAAGTGGGCGCTGGCCAATGAGTATGACATCGTCCTGGCCGGCGACCGGGCCGGCGCCCTCGAGGCTTTTCAGGCTATCCAGCCGCTGGTCGTCCTGCTGGATTTGGGCCTGCCTCCCCGCCCCGCCGACCCCGAAGAAGGCCTGGCCACACTCTCGGAGTTGATCGCCCTGGAGAGCCTGACCAAAGTCATCGTCATTACCGGGCAGGGCGAAAAGGGAATCGGTCTGCGCGCCATCGGTGGAGGCGCCTATGATTTCATGGCCAAGCCGGTGGAAATGGAAGAGTTGAAATTCCTGCTCAAACGCAGCTTCCACGTCGCCCGGCTCGAAAGGGAGAACCGGGACATGCAGCAGGCGGTGCGCGAAGACGCCTTCGCGGGCATGCTCGGCACCAGCGCGCCCATGCGCAGCGTCTTTGAAACCATCCGCAAGGTGGCGACAACCGACGCGCCCGTGCTCCTGCTGGGAGAGAGCGGCACGGGCAAGGAAATGGCCGCGCAGGCCATTCATCAAAGCAGCGCCCGCCGCAAGGGGCCGTTTATTGCCATCAACTGCAGCGCCATTCCCGAAACCCTCTTGGAAAGCGAATTGTTCGGCCACGAAAAAGGCTCCTTCACCGGCGCCCACGCCCAGCGCAAGGGACGTTTTGAATCCGCCATTGGCGGCACCCTTTTCCTCGACGAGATCGGCGAAATCCCCCTGCCCCTCCAGGTCAAGCTTCTCCGCTTCCTCCAGGAGCAATGTATCGAGCGCGTCGGCGGCCGCCAGCCCATCCCCATTGATGCCCGCATTATTACCGCCACCAATGCCGATCTCAAGAAAGGCCTGGCCGACGGAACTTTTCGCGAGGATTTGTTTTATCGCCTCGCCGTCGTCAAAATTGCCCTGCCCCCGCTGCGCGACCGCGAAGACGACGTCCGGCTCCTCTCCCAGTTTTTTCTTCAGCGCTTTGCCGACCAGGCCGGCAAAACCGGTCTGGCCTTCAATCAGGAGGCCGTTCGCGCCTTGAGCCAGAACTCCTGGCCGGGCAACGTCCGCCAGTTGGAGAATTGCATCCGCCGCGCCGTCATCATGGCCGAAGGCAAGCGATTGACCATCCGCGACCTGGAATTACCGGCCTCCACTCCCAGATCCAGCGCCACCACCCTCAAGGATGCGCGCGAACAATTGGAGCGGGACATGATTCAAACCACCTTGCGCAAGCATGGGGGGAGAATTGCCCAGGCCGCCGTGGAACTTGGCGTCAGCCGGCCCACGCTCTACGACCTGATGGACAAGCTGGGCGTTCCCAGGGAGTGACTCCCCTTTATGCCATGAGCGCCCATCGTCATGACGATCCCTGATTCCCCCGCAACTCCCGATCTCAGATCACTCTTCTGCGAGCGCTTCCACTGTCCGCCCTCCGAATTCGACCAGCGGGCGCTCCGCAAATGCCTGTATCTCCACGCCAGAATTCTCGCTCCCCTGCTCCGCTGGTCCAATCCCCGCTGCTTCGAGCGCGACCTTCTTTTCATCCACTACTTCGGAGACGCGAAGAACTTGCAGGATGCGGCGGTCGAAGTCCTCGCCTTGCGCGACCATGACCGCCAGCAGCCCTTTGGTCCCGACCTGTTGCGCTTCCGCGTTTCCGGCCGAAAAGCCAACAAACTCGCCGCCATGCTCTTCCCTCCCAACTCCGCCGGGCCTGCCGGATAGACCACGGTTGTCTTTTCTTGCTCGCGGACGGCAGGCGCTTTTGGTACAAAGGACGCACATGAACCGCTTGTTGTTTGGCGACAATCTGAATTGGCTGCGCACCAAGGAGATTTTTTCCCGAGGCCAGCGTTGACCTCGTTTATCTCGAGCCGCCCTTCAATTCCAACGCCGATTACAACGTCCTTTTCCGCGAGGCTTCCGGCGAGGCCAGCCAGGCCCAGTTTCACGCCTTCACCGACACCTGGAATTGGGCCGACGCCGCGCAGACCTACGCTGGATTTGTACCAATGGGTGACACCTGCACGTTCTGAACCTGCTCGGAGCCAGCAGAAACACGGGTTTAAAAAGTGAGAATAGACACTTGCACGACAGGCATGGTAATTTCTCTGAGGGGAGCATATTGTGCCTGGTGGGGCGGTCATTTGTAAATGATGGACGCAAAATCATCCGGCAAAGGCGGTGATCGGATTCGAAAGATAGTTGCCGATAGTTCTTGCGATCCCGCCGGAACCAGTCATGCTGCATTTGTCCGCTAGATAGCTTGTCTCTTTCAAGGCATGGTGAATCTTCAGGTGAACTTCGTTCAGTGATGATTTTAGACCCGGCGTTCGGGAACAGTCTATAGAAAGTAAAGGTTAGTCGGACATAAAACATCATATGGACAATAAATTGTTTGTCGGAAACCTTTCCTTCGACACCACTGAAAATGACCTCCGAGACGCGTTCGCCGCGCATGGCACGGTCACGGAAACCAACCTGATGATGGATCGCATGACCAATCGTCCCCGCGGCTTTGCTTTTGTGACCATGAGCACGGCCGAGGAAGCGCAGAAGGCCATGGAAGCCCTTAACGGCAAGGGTATGGGCGGACGCGCCCTGACCGTCAACATTGCCAGGCCGCGTGAGGAACGCGCGCCTTCCGGCGGCGGTGGTCGCCGTGAATACGGCGGTGGCGGTGGCGGTGGTCGTCGCTAAGAAGCAGTTTGGAATTCCAAGCCGCGGTTCGGTGAGAACTGGATATGGCTTTTTTGCTTCCTCGACGTTTTCAGTGGATCCATAGGGTCCGAAAACGGCTGCATGCGCCATCCAACATCATTAAAAGCCTGTGTTTCCGGGCCGACAGGCCCAAATCCTTGCTCTTCAAGGCCTTTCAGTGGTGCTGTCATTCCACTGAAAACGTCGAGGAACCGCTTTTTTATTCTTCGGTTCGTCCGAACTGCCAGTCTGCCAGCCATGAGTGAACAACACATAGAAGTCGAAGGCAAGGTCACGGTGGTGCTGCCCGGCACAATGTTTCGCGTCGAACTGGACAACAAACATGTCGTGCTCGCCACCATTTGCGGCAAGATGCGCAAACGTTGGGTGCGCCTCACCGTTGGTGACCGCGTGAAAATGGAGATTTCGCCCTACGACCTCGACAAGGCGCGAATCACCTGGCGGCTGAAATAATCCTTCCGCGCGGCAATCGTCCACTCCGGCGCGCACTACCGCGACAACGTGAAAGGGCCTCCAAGTGTCCAACTAAGGGAGAACTGACACGTGCATTTGTTGTACGCTCAATTTCCCTTTAAGAAGGCCGCTAAAGCCTTGGCGTAATTGTAAGGAAACTTGAGGACAATCAGATCGTTAGGGCCGGGATAGTAAAATGCCCATTCGGTGGCAAGAATGACTTCCGGGGACATGGCATTGTCTAACGTCAGGCACTGTTTTAGTTCGACCGTGAAATTACCATATGGCTGCGTAACGATTACGCGCTGGTCATTCACCCCAGTGTAATAAGAACGGTGCTCCAAACCTTCAACCCGCTTGTTTTCCTCTATCTTATGATTTGTAATAGCCGCAGCAAGACGCGACGCCATCCGCAAACGGTCGGGGGCAAGTTGCCATGCGGCCTTGAATTCGGCCTCCAATTGGCTCGATAACTTTTCCCGTCGCCCAGTTTGGTCCTTCTGCTCAATCAGTCTCCGGAGTTCGCATTGCATTTTGACGTAAGATGCATTGGGTTTGATTTCAAAATTTAGCCGTAAGACGCTCCGTTGTAAAGGCAGAATGTTCGTGGGTAAAAAGAAAACTTTGGGTGATCCCGCCACCGTGAATTCCTCCTCAAGCCCCCCTGGCATCGCCGGAACTATTGATTCACCGTCATTGCCATCCACATCGCATCCGTCGGAGCGGCCAGGCCTGGTTTCCGACACTGGGTGATCTCCCGTTCACGAACCAGCCATCGCAACTTTTTTCCGTGCAGCGGCTTCGATTCCTAAACTTAAGCCCGGCAAAGCGCCCCCGAGATTCCAAGCAACCACAATATTGTCACGGTGAATTGGCCGACGGTGAAGTCGTGGCGCGGCAGGATAATGTTGGCAAACACAATCCACCCAAGCACCACTAGCACGCCGCACGAAATGCCAACGGCATCCCTGATTCGCCTGGCACGGATGCCTTGGCCCATGCCGCTGGCGCGAACTCTTTGCTCGGAATGATCTTGGCCGACAGCAAGCGCGCGCCGCCGGTCACGATGCCGGATGGCTTTGAGGCAAGTTTTGTCTTTTCTTGCTCGCAGAGGGCGGGCGGGTTTGGTACAAAGCCCGGACATGAACCGTTTGTTGTTTGGCGACAATCTGAATTGGCTGCGCACCAAGGAGATTTTTCCCGACGCCAGTGTTGACCTCGTTTACCTCGACCCGCCCTTCAATTCCAACGCCGATTACAACGTCCTTTTCCGCGAGGCTTCCGGCGAAGCCAGCCAGGCGCAGTTCCACGCCTTCACCGACACCTGGAATTGGGCCGACGCCGCGCAGACCTACGCCGAGTTTGTGGACGACTGCCCGAACACCGCCGTCGTGGAGATGATGGATGCTTTCCATGATTTCCTCAGAAATTCCCCGATGATGGCATATCTGGCAATGATGGCCCCGCGTTTGGTGGAACTCCATCGCGTCCTCAAACCAACCGGCAGCCTGTATCTCCATTGCGACCCGACCGCAAGCCGTTATCTAGGCATGTTACTGGATGGAGTGTTTGGACAACGAAATTTCCAGAACGAACTCGTTTGGAAAAGAACGAGCGCGAGAAGCGATTCACACCGATGGAATCATATTCACGATACAATTCTATTTTACTCAAAGTCAGAGAATTTTACGTGGAACCCGCAATATACGCCCTATGATGAGGCGTACACCACAAAGTTTTATCAGCACGTTGAGCCAACCACCGGGCGGCGTTACGCCTCAGACAACCTCACAGCCGCAGGCACCCGTGAAGGCAGTTCTGGAAAACCCTGGCATGGAATCAATGTCAAACGAAAGGGCATTCATTGGAAATATACTATCCAAGGATTGGAGGAACTGGACAAGGAAGGTCGAATCATCTGGCCGGCAAAGCAAGGTGGCGTTCCCCGGTTCAAACGTTATCTCGACGAGATGCCAGGCTTGGCCGTGCAATCCATGATTACGGACATTCCGCCGCTTTCTGCACAGTCAGCCGAAAAGCTAGGTTATCCGACGCAAAAGCCAGTTGCCCTGCTTGAACGCATTGTTGCAGTCAGCAGCAACAAAGGCGACCTCGTGCTTGATCCGTTCTGCGGTTGCGGCACCACCATTCACGCGGCGCAGAAGCTTGGCCGACAATGGATTGGCATTGATGTCACTTACCTTGCCATCAACCTCATCAAACGCCGGCTCAAAGACGCTTTCGGCGAGGACGTTCAGTTTGAAGAACGCGGCCAACCCACGGATTTCGACAGCGCCAACGCCCTGGCGGAACTGGACAAGTGGCAGTTCCAGCAATGGGGGCTGTCGCTGATTGAGGCCCGCCCGCGCACGGAAGGCGAAGGCAAAGGCGCGGATCGCGGCGTGGACGGCATGCTTTATTTCTACGAAAGCAAAGAAAAACGCGAGAAAATCCTCGTGCAAATCAAAGGCGGCGGGGTGCAGCGCGGCGATGTGGCGAAATTGCTTGGCGACGTGAACAATCAGAAGTTTGTCGCGGGCATTCTCATCACTCTCGAAAAGCCGTCCAAGCCCATGCGCGTCGAAGCCGCTGACGCCGGCCGTTTCGCCTCCAATCTCTGGCACGAAAAGGATTATCCAAAAATCCAGATTCTTACCATCGAAGGCCTGCTGGACGGCACCGAGCGCGTTGACGCCCCGCCGCAACTGAACCCGTTCGCCAGAGCCACGCGTGAAGCCAAGCCCGAAAAACAACAGGAGATGCTTTGACGGCTGAAATGCGGTCCAATGAATCGGTTGACCAGGACGATTGACGCAGATAAAAAGGAGAGTCTTTTCTTTCCCCATCTGCGTTAATCTGTCTGGGTATCTGCGGGCAAAAACTCCGGGCATCAAAGTGCGCCAAGTGCGCTGGACGCCGTCGCGCCCTCGGCGCAAAACCCGGCGCGTGCTGAAATTTACGATTTCAAGAACTGAAACCCGAATCATTCGGGGGACAGCCAGGCAAATTGGCGGTTCATCTGGTGGCATCTCGCAATCAATCGAAAACCGATTTGTACTGCGCGAAGAAATTGACCGGCGGCTGGCCGTGACATGCGAGCTATCTCCCATTCCACAAGGCGCTCTCGCCCGAATTTTGAAGGCAGTCGCCACATGGCCCAAAAAACTCTTTCTACGCCTCCTAAAGGGCCTTCAGTTTCCATTCACACCTTGAACTTATGAAGAATCAAAAAGTCGTCCCTGTCAAACCATAGTATTCTCCTTTTGCGGGCGCATCATCTGTATGCCACGGATTATCAACCGCTTGCAATCAATCCACTTTCCAACGCCTCAAAACCCCCTCAAAAAATGACCGTTTTGGCAGGCAAAACGGCCTTTGCCCCAAACTATTTTTGTAATCGCATTCTGACTTTTCCCGTCCCTCCG
>Ga0182027_10000510_pt1 | contig 67666 bp, 59 predicted proteins | sample 712E1DmetaG_FD_121300 | JGI IMG/M metagenome (GOLD analysis project Ga0182027, IMG submission 121300) | Permafrost microbial communities from Stordalen Mire, Sweden - 712E1D metaG (Illumina Assembly) | ecosystem: Environmental > Terrestrial > Soil > Wetlands > Permafrost | place: Sweden...
AACGGAAAATATTGTGACGTTCTTAAAATAGGCGTTTTCCAGGATTTTAGCCTCGCCGGTTACGATAAAGGTAGCGCCTTCCACCGACACCGTACCGGTGATCTGGAGGTCGCCAAGCACGACGATTGTTTTATCGGTTTTCCAGGTCAGATTGAAAAGGGAGCCGTCGATAAACAATGGTCCCTTGACAAGCAAGGGTATTTTGTCGAAATCGTCGTTGTGTTGCACCAAAAACGGAGGGGACTTTACCATGGTGTCGACGCCGCTATCGCCGAGTTCCAAGGCAAAATGCGCAACCAGGTTATTGAGGTCGTCACCGCGGATTTTAGCGGTTGAGTCACGCGGGCCGATTTTATATTTACCGCGAATCGGCGTTTGCAGGGCCTGACCCGAGTCTAAAAACAGCACGGTGTCGGAGGAAATCGAAAGCCTTCCGCCGAGTCTGACGCGCGCGACTTTGTTTTGGTTCAAGAATGTCCCTTTCGACCGCAGTTCTTCAAAGCAGCCCGCATACGACAGCATGACTTCGCATGAACCGAATGAGTCGCAGGAAAACGGCTGGAGAGCAAGCGGAAGACTGTCGTCGGCCACAAGCTTGGTAGGCGCCATGGCGGAGGTGTCTTTCGCGTTTCCCAGGAGTCCATTGGTAAACGATGAGTCGAGCGTGTTCGTGCCCTTGAGCGTATCGGACGGGTGGTTAAGCATATCGATTGCTTTCCAAATCCCCGAACGGGCGCAAAGCCTCGCCTGGAGCATGGCGGGGGCCATGAGCGCCGGCCTTCCGATGAGGTATTGGCCCCACGAGAATGCCGCGACCGTAATGAAGGCGATGCTGGAAAAAATGAGCACGAGCGGAAGGACCGACCCGGCGCGATTGCGAAAGAACTTGGCCATCATCCGGCCTATTCCTTTACAATAAGTGAGTATGAGCCGAGGTCGTTATGCAGCGAAACCCGGGTGGATTCTATGGCGTCGATGATTTGGCCGCACACGGTTTCGCCCACGCCGCAAATATAGGTTTTACCCGTCGCGTCCTCCAAAATGGCGAGCGGCTTGGCTTTAAGGAGCACGCCTTTAAGGAGAAGCTTTACCTGGGTTTCCGGGGCTTGGAGCTTTTGCCGCCTTGGAGCGGGAGGGTCGGCCTCGGAAGCGGGTTTGAAGGGGCTTTCCAGCGCGGACGGAAATTGAAACGACGGCATTTCCGGCTTGACGGCAAGGGCGCTATCGGTCAAGGCAAACGCCGAGGACAAAAAGATTTCCCGCGCGCTTTTAAAGGCGACCGTTTTTTTCGATTGCCCCGTTACCAGGGAAAAGGCGATATACCCGTTAACAATCCAGACGATAGCGGCAACGACGCATAAAACCAAGGTAATGGTGCGTTGGTTTTTCATGGTTTGGTTTGGATGGAACAGGTAATAAGCGTGCGTATGTCAAGCAAACCGTTTTTTTGCGCCGTGATCGCGATCCGGTCGATGCGAAGCAGGGACGGATACGCTTCCAGCGCGGCGATAAAGCGGCCGTAGGAATAAAACGACGCCGTGAGCTCTAAAATCATGGGGTATGTTCCGGTCGGCCCGGATTTCGTTTCCGTTTGGGGTTGCATCTTGACGAAAGAAATACCGGCCGCGTTCGCCTTGGCGATGATCATGTGCAAAATGCCTGAAAGGTCCCCTGGGCCGCCCATCTCTCCAATCAAATCGCGATATTTTTCGTTCAAGGAGTCCCTGCTTGCGGTCAATTGTTTAAGCAGCGCGGCGGTTTCGTTTTCCGTAAAACATGAATTCCGTAAATGAGTGACCAAAACGCCATTGGCTTTGAGCGTTTCCCATTGCCCGACGCCGTATCGCACGAGCGCAAGTGACAGGAGTACCGAGCAGGAAAAAACCAGCCCCGGGGTTAACAGGATGTTTATAGGTCCGCTATTTTTAAAATGCATAGTATTTTAAAGTCGCAAATGTCCGGTTTTTTAGAGTTTTTTTCCATGGAAGAAAGCGTGATGTTTGAAATGCGATTGTTTTTTTGCAATCGCGCGATAAAATCGGCCGCCAATTTTTCGCTCCGGGCCCAACCGGACACCGCGATGCGCATGGAGCCGGGGGAGCCCTTAATCGGCTCGCTTCCCAGGAGCTCACAATAAAGCCCGTCGGGCCTTTGCGATCCGAGCTGCGCCAGAAACGCCCCCCACTCGGTTTTTGCCGCGTTTTTGTTCGAGAACCGGAGAATGGCCTTCGCAAGCGCATCGTTTTCATTCAGTAAATTACGCACGTTCCTGTTGTTGGAAATTGCCGTTTGATAGCGCGATTCATAGGCGCTTATTTTGAGCGTCGCGCGCTTGTTTGCAACCGCGGCCGCCCCGGCAAAAATGGCCGCGGCGGTTATGAGCGCCATTGACGCGGCATATAAACCGGTCCGCGCAAAGCGCAGGTCGCTTCGAGCCCCGGGCCCCGAAAATCTCGGTACGATTCCGACTCCTTGACCGAGCGCAACGCCAAGGGCCCTGATTTCGTCGTCGTTTTCGAATTTTTTACCGGCGATGGTTACGCTCAGCGGATGAAAAGAAAACATGTCGCTTGAAAGTCCGGCCCCGCCGATCAGGTAGACATGGTCCGGAAAAGACAGCGACGGACGGGCGAATGAAAAATACAATTGAATGCGCCGCAAATGCCCATCTAAGGCGTTCGGGGAACCCGGAGACATTTTAAATGCGGCGATAAGTTCACCATTAATCGTTATTCCGATTTCGAAATGCGTTTTTTGATGATATACGGAAATAAAGGAATGGATTGACGGGTCTGCGATGAAAAGCGGTAGGGCGCTTAAAAACGCGTCGTCGGGCACAAGTCCAATGCAATTATTTTGCAATGTTGCTTGGTGAAAATCATAGTCGGCTCGAGCAGCGTAAGGTAAAAACGATTTATCGGTCCCTTCGGCCATCCGCATATCCTGCGAGGCGTAGGATTTTTTGGATTTCCACGTCGAGGGCAACCCGCATACAACGCCGCGATGAAGTAAGAGCGCGGTCTTGATTTTATCGTCGCAATTCCAGCGTTTAATGGAACAGTTTACTACGGCGTTTTTTTCAATTCCAAGCGACGCCATGGTATAATGACCGCTGCTTGAGGGGGCTATGCCGTAAAAAGTTTGCATAAGATTAGTGCGCTATTTCGTTTGTATCATTCAATGATTTTGGTTGCTTGGTTTGGCCCCCCGGCTGCGCCGGCGCATTTTTTAGGGTCGCGGGCGATTGTGGCCGAAGGGTATCTTTGGGGGCCGCGTATCGTTTGAGCATCGCATCGGAAGAAGGCGCGAAGGCGGGGCCGTTTTTGTCAATCGGATATTCCGGTTGTTCAACGGCCGGGCCTTTGGAGGATACAGGGTCCTTGGGCGTTTCAACGGCTTTGCCCGGGTCCGTATGCGTTGAATCGGAGGGCGAAGCGGGGTGATGGCTTTGGGGGCCGTTTTTGTGAAAGATCTCCCTGGCTTTACGCTCGAGGAAGTCGGCGCTGTTGATGTCCATGTTTTGCAGGGCGCTGTCAAGATCGAGATGCGCTTCTTTTTTAATGATGTGCGGCGTAACGTAGACGATCAGGTTCGTTTTCTGGATTGATTTTGTGTTGGTCCGAAACAGCGCGCCGAGCAGGGGAATGTCCCCGAGAAGGGGGATTTTATTATGCGATTCGGATTCCGTGTTTTTGATCAATCCGCCGAGGGTAATCGTTTCGCCGTCATTGAGTCGGACGGTCGTCGACAGCGTGCGCGACGAAACATTGGGATACCCGTCGGAATTCGCCCCGTCGGAATTGGAAACTTCCGGCGCGATCTCGGCGGTTATCTGCCCGCCCTGGGAAATCCAGGGCGTTATATCGAGCTTGATGCCGAAGGTAATGGGCTTGAACTGGATCGAATAATCGGTGCCGAGCGGGTTGCCGGTAGTCAATTTAAAATACTGCGTTTCATCGACGCTGATGCTCGCTTTGTTGCCGTTAAGCGTCACGATCGACGGCTGCGCCATGACTTTCGCCTTGTCCTGCGTTTCCAGAAGATGGATGGTGGCGTAAAAATCGTCGGGAAGCCGTCCGATGATGGTATTGGTGCCGCTGGAAAATATTCCGCCGATGTCGTTCAGGATTTTTTTCAGGCCGGCTCCGCTGAACCCAAGGTCCGTATTGGACGCGGCCGCCCCTAAATTTGAACTGAAGGACGGGGTCGAATGCGACCCCTGGTCCTCAAGGTCCGGCCGGTGAAGCGCTGCGTTGACCCCGAATTCCTTTTGCAAATCCTCGGAATATTCGACGATGATGGCGTTGATGGCCACCTGCGGGGTCGGTACGTCGATAATCGTGACGAATTCACGCATCGAAACGATGTCCTCGGAGGTCCCGGAAACCAAAAGCGCGTTTTGCTCCTTGATGACCCGCACGTTCGACGGGGCGATGTCTTTGGGAAGCACCTGCAGCACGCCGTCGGCTTTGATGCATTTGAGCTGGATAAGTTCCGATTTGGAAAGCGCCTGCCCGGCCGGGGTGGCGGCATTGCGGTCGCCGATGAGGATGATGCTGTCTTTTTGAACGAACGTGAACATGGTCCCCCCGAGTAGTAGCGCCAACGCCTGGGTAAGGGGAATGTCCTTGAGTTTGGCGTTTATTTCGCCCATGATGTTTCCATAGGTAATAATCTGCATGTCGCTTTTTTCGGCGATGGCTTTTATAACGTCCTGCAAATTGCCGTTGGAAACGTCCAACGTCAATTTTCCGTTGGTGAAATCGACGTAAAACCCCGCGGGCCCCGAACTCCTATAGCCGCCGCCGTATCGGTTCATTCCGGCTGGACTTGGGGAGGAGGGCGACGAGGCGGCGTCCGGCCCCATGCTCACTTCATAGATGTTTTTTCGCTTGGCTATTTGGAAGCCGTTTCCTTCAAGCAGCGCCCGCAATCCGTCGTCGAGGTCGACCTGAAAAAGTTTTCCGGTAATTTTGCCCTGTACCTTACTGTCGGGAACGATGCTCGTGGCGCTTTTGGCGCTGATGTCTTTCAGCAGGTCCTTTACGTCGACGTTTTGGACGTCGACGGAAAGCTTGCCCTTGAAAAAGCTGATGGACGAACGCTCCTCGTCGATGGCTTTGCGAATACGATAAACGCTGCCTTCCTTGATAAGCTCCAGACCGTTGGATCGGGCAAGCGTTTTGAGGCCCTCGATGACCGGAACGGAGCTGAGGTGCACGGTCACCTTGCCCGTCACTTCCTTATCGAGGATAATATTTAAATTGTATCCCTTGGATATGGTGCGGATCACGTCTTGGATGTCGGCGTCCTTGACGTCGAGCGGCGACATGACCTGCTGTTCGAGGTCCACGGGTTTTTGCTCCAAAGCGCTTGCCGCGGCGGCGGTAGAGGCCGCTGAAGCGGCCTTTTCGCCGAATGCCATGGAGACAATAAAAAACAACGTGAATATAACGACGGCAGCGACGGGTTTGGCGATAGGTTTCATAGGGGCCCTTCTAACCCGCCCAAGGGCGGATAAGTTACTGATAGTCAGGAATTATCTACGCGTTTCGCGTAGATAATTCAGACACAGTAACTAACTGTCGATTTCTTTCATTTTAACGATGTCTTCCACCATGACCACGCGCAAAAGCTCTTCGGGGGTGGTTATGCCGTAATCTATTTTGTCAATGCCGTTTTGAATGAGCGTTTTCATGCCGATGGACCGCAGGTAGCGGCGGATTTTGTTTTCCGCGGCGTTTTCGGTTATCAAGTCGCGTACGGCGTCGCTGACCGTCACGAGTTCGAAAATGCCGACCCGGCCTTTATACCCCAGTCCGTGGCAGGCCTGGCAGCCCACCGGCCGAAATGATTCCGGCAGGGGAGTGTCGGCGAGAAGCGTGCGCCACCGCGCCTTGACGTCTTCGGGCACCGGCGCCTTTTGCTTGCAATTCGCGCAGAGCATCCGCACCAGCCGCTGCGCTAAAATCGCCAGGAGCGATGAAGAAATCAAAAAGCCGGGAATGCCGAGGTCTTTAAGCCGCGTAATCGCGGAAATCGCGTCATTCGTATGCAAGGTGGAAAATACAAGATGCCCCGTTTGCGACGCTTGCATGGCGATTTCGGCGGTTTCACGGTCCCGGATTTCCCCGACCAGGATCACGTCGGGGTCCTGGCGCAGGATTGAACGAAGGGTTGAGGCGAACGTGACCCCGGCCCGATCGTTGATTTGGACCTGATTAAGCCCTTCGATTTTATATTCGATGGGATCTTCGATGGTGGTGATATTGATGGCTTTTGCGCGGATGGCGTTAAGCGCGGCAAAAAGCGTGGAGGATTTCCCGCTTCCCGTGGGGCCGGTCACGAAAACCATGCCTTGCGGTTTTTCGATGCATTCGCTGATCGCCTGAAGTTCGCGCTCTCCCAGGCCTATTTTCGACATCGACAGCATGGTCGTATCGTGCTTGAGGATGCGCACCACGGTCTTTTCCCCCCAATGCGTGGGCAGGGTCGAGACGCGGAAGTCATACTGTTCGCCGTCGTTTTCGTATCGAATACGACCGTCCTGCGGCACCCTTTTTTCGGCGATGTCGAGATCGGCCATGATTTTAATGCGGGAAGTCAAGGGAACGTACATCTCGCGGGAGGTTTCCATGTGCTGCGTGAGCAGTCCGTCGATGCGGTAGCGGATGATGGCCGCGGTTTCGGCGGGTTCGATATGGATGTCGGACGCCTTGAGCTTGAGGGCTTCGTCGAAAATCAGCGAGGCCATTTTTACCACGGGCTCCGATTCCGTGCGTTTCTTGATTTCCTCAACCGACATCGAGTTTTCATCGGGCAGGGCGTTTCGGGAATATTCCTTGGAAATCAACCCCGCCGACTGCTTGAGCAGGGAGGGGCTTTCAAATACGGCTGACATGGCCCGCTTAAGCTCGGTAGGGGTCGCAAGTACTATCTGGACACAGAGCCCCGTCAAAGCTTGTAAAGAAAAAATCGTATCGAGGTCCAAGGGATCGGAAACGGCCACGGTCATAATTGTTTCATTTTTTTCCAAGGGAAAAAAACAGGATTCCCGCAAGAACTCTACCGGCAATTCCCGCAGGAATTCCAGGCCGGTTTTTTCATCGAGCGCCGAAACGAAATCCACGGCAAATTGCCTCGCCAGCGCGCGGGAAATCGCTTCTTCCGAACAACCGAATTCGGTATTCAGGATTTTTCCTATATATACATGTTCGCCGCCCAATCGGTTGCGTTGTTCCTGGAGAAACAATGCCTTTTGGATGGTCTGATCATCGGTTTGCCCGGATTTGAGCAAAATTATTCCAAGTTGTTCAATCATAGGTAGAGGGCTTTGTTCCCATTAAAATAAAGCAATAATTCGTTTTTGGCCATGCAATATTTGCGGAAAGCTATTTTTAACCGACTCCTAACAAAATACTAAATGGGTTTGCGGTAAATTATATACTCCGCAGCATAAGAAAGGTAAACGTGCCATGGAGGCCCGCTATTTCATGAAAGTGGCATACCAGGAAGCGCTCAAGGCTTTCGACGAAGGAGACGTTCCGGTTGGGGCCATTATCGAAAAAGAGGGGCGGATAATCGGCAGGGGCTATAATCGAATGGAAAAATGTTTCGACGCCACCGCTCACGCCGAAATTCTGGCAATCGGGGCAGCATCGACTTTTTTAGAATCGTGGCGTCTTGAAGGCTGCACCCTTTATGTTACGCTTGAACCTTGTTTAATGTGCTTGGGCGCTTTGCTTCAATCGCGGATCCACGCGATCGTTTACGCAGCGGCCGACCCTCGGCTTGGCGCCGTGGACACCCGGTTTTATCGACAGGAAATCGAACGGGCCTATCGATATTTCCCGGTCATTCAATCGGGAATAATGCAAGAAGAGTGCGCTTCGCTCTTGAAGTCTTTTTTCAACAAGCTGAGGCTCGATCAAAAATAATCATAAAAAAAATTAAAGGTTTAATCTTTTTCGACGATAAAAAGAATAGGGGAAAAAGAGCTCGGAAATAGGACCGCTAAGATCGACAAGGATTGTCGATCTTTAATGTTCCACACACAGGGAGGTGTTTTATGCGTATCAATCATAATATCGCGGCAATGGTCACTCAGGGTGCTCTGTATCAAACTTCCCAGTCGTTATCACAGTCTTTGGAGCGCCTTTCAACGGGCCTCAGGATCAACCGCGCAAGCGACGACGCGGCAGGTCTCGGCGTGTCCGAAAACCTTCGCACGCAAGTAAACGGGACCGCGCAAGCGTCGAGAAACGCCCAAGACGGAATTGCCGCTCTTAACGTGGCGGAAGGGGCGGCCAATGAGGTTTCTTCGATACTCCAGCGCATGCGCGAACTTGCCGTGCAATCATCCAACGATACTTTGACTTCAACCGAACGTTCATACACCGATTCGGAATACCAGGCATTGTCGCAGGAAATCGACCGTATTTCGCAGGTCACCAATTATAACCGCCAGGACTTGCTTTCAACCGCCGCCAATCGGTTCGGCGGATCGGGTTCCGCTTTATGGATCGACGCCAATAATACGGTGGGCGTCGACAGTATTACCGTTACCATCGATACGCTGACGACGGGCGCCTTGGGAATCGGCACCTTCGGCGTTGCAGGCGGAAAGCTCAGCACGGTTTCCGATCAGCCCAGCGCGGTAAACGCCATCAGCGCTCTGGACACCGCGATCAACAGCGTCAATACCATGCGCGCCGGTATCGGGGCCTTTGTCAACCGGCTTGAAGACGCCATCAATAATTTAAACGTCAGTAACACGAATCAACAGGCGGCGGAATCGCAAATCAGGGACGTCGACTTCGCATCGGAAACGTCTATTTTCACCAAAGACCAAATTCTCATGCAATCCGCCACCGCCATGTTGGCCCAGGCCAATTCCTTACCTTCCGGGGTGTTGACTCTTTTCAAATAATAAGGAAAATAACGCGGGTTTTGATACGGGGCCCAAAAACTTTGGGCCCCCGTTTATCAGATTAGAAATAAAATCCGCCGTAGAGCTGGTAGAGCGACGTTCCCGAAAAATCATAGTCGTATTTCAGGTTGACGCGAAAAAAGCCGAACTGGTCCGTTTTGCACGACATTCCCAGGCGCGTTTGCGTTTGGGTCCCTGGTCCCAGGAAAACTTTGACGGGGGAATCGGGGTTTGCGGAACCCGTGGCCTGGAACACGTTGCGGATGGAGCCGCCTCGGGCGGTAGGATCGGTACGCGCGTTTGTAAACGAGAGGCCGAGCGTGGTCTTTTTAAAGGCCCTGCTTTCAACCAGGACCGACAGCAGGTCGGAATCGGGGCCCAAAGGCGCCCCAAGCGGAACGTTATAATTGTCATAGCGCTCGGCCCCGCCGTAAAAATGCGTATACGTCCATGGTTCGACCCTGCTGTATTCGATTGAGGCGGTCAGGTCGCGGTCAAAGGCGCTGCCGAAATATTGACAACCGAAAGTCCCCGCGAATTTATTGCCCCAATCGCTGCTGAACATGGTCCAGGGGGCCGTCAGATCGTCGATAAACCATTCCAAATACCATCGGAAATTATCAGGGAGCGTGAGGTTGAAATCCAGGGAGATGTTTTTATTGTCGCGCACGCCGCCAACCAGGTGCTCGACGGCAAGGTAGGGCACGAAGGGAATCATGTAAGGAATTTGCCAATCGCGGGTTTGCCCTACATATTCCGGCCTCAGCGCATTGGCGGAATCCGGCCGCGTGTCCGGTTCGTTCGTGCTGCTTCCCGCGATGATGACTTCCGTGATTCCGACGTTAAGGCGCGAGGATAAAAGCGGTACGTCCAGCCGGTGCATGTAAAAATATTTCGGCTTGTCGATTTCGCTTTCCAGCAGGCCGAACGCCTGGACATAGGTCATGAGGCCGAAAGCCGCTTGTCCGCGAACGTAGGTTTCCGGAGGGGCCGCGCCCGAAAACGTCAAGGGGCTTTGGATGGCGGGCCCGTCTTTAAGGCGGTCTATGGAGGCCTCGATGCGCACCGGCCCGCGACTATAGTTCACGCCCCCGCGGGGAAGGTCGGAGGAGCGGACCTGGCCGGAATCGACCCGGCCATAGAGATTATAAGGTATGCCGTCGTAGGGTTCATAGGTGCTTTGCATATACATCGTATCGGAACGATAGTCGGTCCAGACGTCGAGGTTGCCGTAAAATGACAGGTCTCCGAGGTTTGCATAGAGTGAGGGGCTTATTGTCCCGCGCGTAAAGAACGCGGATTTGTGTCCGGCCGACGCGACGTTCGTGTCGACAAGCGCCAATCGGGCGTCCACATGCGAGTCCTGTGTTTTTGATTTCCATGAAAACAGCCCGTATTCCGAGGAAAGTTGCTTACGCAGGTCTCGGGCGTCCAAGGCCTCCGTTGAACTCAAAGCGCCAGTTTTCTCCAGAGAATCCACTTTGTCGAGGAATCCGAGTTCTTCGCAAACGGTCATGGGTTGGGCGAAAAACGAAGAAGGCAAGGGAATATGCTTGCGCGTGGAAATCCGGTGGAAAAAAGCGTCGATGGCGGGGTCATTCTTGACGTTTGGGCAATAATCGGCCTTGATGACGGCGACCAGGGAAAAAATAAAAACCACCATAAAAAACGGCCGGTTCTTTGGTTTCGTTAGGGACAATGCGGTCTTCAAAAGCGCGGGGTCCTTTCGCGATAAATTATAGCAAATAAAATACAACCAACCATTCGCGGAAGCGGTAGAAAAAATCGCCGAAACATTGATTGACGACAAGGGTGACTTGCCATGCTGAAACAAATATTATTTATTTTCAATGAGTTTGATAAATTCTTCGTTGTCCCATAAAATGGAAAGCTCCGTATCTTGTTTCCAGATTACAAAGTCGTCAAATCCGTTTACAACGGCTTTATTAAGCCATTTTAAGGAATTCGCTTTGTCCTTTTTAAGGGCGTAGCATTCAGCTATTCGCCAACATGATTTGGCGGACAATTTAGGATATTCGGAAGCGACGGTGTAATCGCCGATCGCGTCCTCAAATCGGGTCAAGGCCTTTTCGGCATTTCCCCGCTGAAAGTAAGCGTAATGGTCGTTTGGTTTCAGCGTTATGGCCTTGCTAAAATCAACCAATGCTTTGTCATATTGTTTTGTCTCGTTATAAATCAGGCCCCTGCCGAAAATAGCGTGTTCCCTCGCCCCATTATATTCATTCGGAGAGAGCATGGTTTCCGCTTTGGTGAACAAGACAATAGCGCTGTCGAATCGGTTTTCATCGCCAAACGCGCGGGCCTTGTTCAGGATCGCGAGCGAGTTACCGGGCGACAGTTTAAGGGAACTGTCGTAGTCGGCGATCGCCTTCTCGAATTCTCCTAATTTATAATACACGTTTGCCCGACCAAAATACGCGTTTGAAAAATGGAGCGTCGGATCGAATAAATACGAACCGCTATCGCGGGAAATCGCGGCGGTAAAGTCTTCAAGGGCACGGCTGTATTCGCCCAACGATTCGAAGGTCGCCGCTCGTTTGACATAGGCGTCGGCGCTGGACGGTTTGATTTTTATCGCAAGCGTGTAGTCGCGGATCGCCCCTTCCCTGTCCTTGAATTTTTCGCGTATAAGACCTCGATTGACTAGCGGTTCAACAACCGAGCTATCGAGGGATATTGCACGGGTGAACTCGGTCATGGCGCTATCGTACTGTGATTTTGCGTAGGCGGCCGATGTTTTATAGGCTTTCGTCGCTCCGGTAAAGGATGGGGCTTCTGCGCTGAAATAAAAAACCGACCCAAGCCCGTTATGGACCGCGGCGTTTCGCGGATTGACGGCGATGGCCGACTTGTATTGGGCGGCCGAGGAATCGAGGAGTCCGCCATACAAATAAGAATCGGCCAACCCTGAAAGCGCGGGGAAATTATGGGGGTCCTTGACGAGGACCCGCTTGAAATTTTCCATGGCTTTGGCATAATTTTCCTGTTTTTTCAGACGATTGCCTTCTTGAATAAAATCGGTGTCTTCCAAAGCGCTTTCCCGGCCTTCTTGACGGACTTGCCGGTTGGATTGGCTGATGGCGGGCGTATTGCGTATTGTTTTAAACCTATTTGGGCCTATTTCAACCGTGATTTTATTTAAAACCGTTTTCGTTTCCCTTTGACTATTTTGATTTTTGGGAATCGTTTTTATTTCTTGCGGCCTAACTGCCGCCGGTCCTTGTTTATAGGTTAGCTTTATAATCCGATTCTCAATATATTCCCGATAAAAATCCGAAGCGACCTTTTCTTCCGGAAAGCTTTCCACCCAAAGAAAACCGGCAATGCCGATCAGCAGGCAAAGCATTACTATGGACCGTAAACGGATTCCTTTGTCTAAAAGAAAAATATCGTCACGGTTGTTTAAGGCCTGCAAGAATTCTTTTTCATTGAGGATTCGGCCCTTTTCTTCCTCGTCGTCAAAAGAATTCATGTCTAATTCCCGCCGATTGAGCATAATAGTATCACAATTCCGCAATAATCGTGCCGAGAAAGTACAACATTAGAGTAATTTTTTCAGGGGCTCCTCGTGGAGTTGGATGGACTAGAAATCGGCTTTTAGCGTAAGCCCGATACCTGGCAAAGAAATGTCGGGGTCGATTTCCCAGGTCAATTTCCCGCCGCCATGAATAACGTCTTCTTCCTTATGGCCGACGCTCCGGCCGATGACGGTCCCTAAAATGGCCCCGAAAAAGGCGTCGCTTAGCCAGTGGTTATTGCTGTAAATGCGCTCTGCACCCGTCAGAAGCGCCATCGCATAAAAGCCGCACGAAATAAAAGGATTGTCGATCCGTTCGGCCAAAACCGACGACACGACAAAAGCCGTCATCGTATGTCCGGAGGGGAACGACGATGACGAATCCTGGAGCGAAAAGGGGTTTAAAGTCCTTGGGCCTTGGCCGGTATAGGGGCGCATGCGTCCGAAGCCGATTTTAAGGATTTCACCGGCCGCGCCGGAAATGGCCAATGCCGTTAAAACTTCCCTGCCGGTTTCCCGCCACCATGGACTGGAAAAACCCAGTCCGCCGCAATATGCCGCGGCGCCGATGGCCACGCCGGTATAGCCGGAACCGTAATATTCCCAGGGGAGAATGAGTTGGTCTCTATTGGCGGTCCTATGCGACTGTGCGAACGATTTCATCGAGGTGTCCGCAAAAACCAGCGAGCCCGTTGCCCCTATGCAGAGCGCGGCGACGGTCCATTCTTTCCATCCGAAATGCGCGGGGGCGGTCACGAAGGAAACCCCGTCATGAATGCTTGAATCCAAATCGGTTTTAATGAGATTAAAAACCGTTACCGATGGGGAAGTCTGGATTTTTGGCAATACCCAACCCGAGTCGCTTTGAGCGAGCGCGCCTAAAACATTCAGCAGAATAACCGGCAATACATAAACGCCATGGTGAACAATTTTTAAAAAGCGGACACTGCAAATCATACTATGTTCCGTGTTTAAAGTGGCAATCGGCCTTTATTTCCCGCAATCAAAAAATAAGCCTTGCATTATTCATTCATTAGTGTTATATTATAAATATGTTTATGTTATAAACTACTTTATCTCAAGTTGCTTGGAGGGCGCCATGGCTGACCTTTCCCGCGAGCACATCGACCAATTGGCCGAAGACATTGCATTCGTAAAGAAAGCGATCGAAAAGAATTCATCCATTCTAAAGCGCATCGACTTTAGGTCTTCACTGCGTTTGATGGCGCTCTTGACGGCAATCGCGATATTTTTCTTTTGCGGCCTGTTTCATATGCTTATCAAGCATTTTGGCGGCTTTTCGGGAATTCCGGCATCGATAAAGGCCATTATTTTCTCGGCCATTGCAATGGCGACGGCGACCTTGGGCCTTCTTAAAAATTCAGGCGTTCTCAAATCGGCCCGTACGGTGGAGCCGGGTATTTCCCTCATGCGCCTCATACGGGAATACTATTCCATACAACTTTATCACCATTTCATTCCATTGGGGGTGGTGATGCTTTTTTCATGCGCCTTCGCCGTGCATACCGGAAATCCCCGGTTTATCATTCCCATTCTTTCCATTGGCGCCGGACTTATTTGGAACTCGTTCGATACGCTTCTGAGATTGGATGGATTACTTTGGACAAGTTATTGGTACATTGCTACGGGCTGTATTGTTTTGGCTTTTAATACAATTTCGCCGCTTTTAAGCCTGTGCCTTACTTTGGGCTGCGGCCTGCTTTTATTGTCGGCGATATGGTATCTGCCGATAAAGAGGCCCAGGGAGGCCTGCGGTGGATAACGGTATAGGCTCGCTGGTAAGCGACAGGATAATCCATGAACGGTCGCGGCTTTTGATTCTTACGTTTTTAGCGAGCAGCGACCTTAAGGCGGTGCCGTTCAGTGAACTCCGGGAAGCGCTTGACTTTACGGCGGGAAACCTTTCGATACAGCTTAAAACCTTGACGGAAGCGGGGTATGTTTCGATTACCAAAGAGTTCAAGGACAATAAGCCCCTGACGCGGGCGTCGATCACTGCCAAAGGCGGTTCGGCCTTAAGGCGATATATCGGTGAAATGGATTCGCTCATCAAGGGGTTAAGGAAGTAACTAACCAAACGAAGGCAAAATTATGGCTTTGCTTGAAATTAAAAAAGTCAGGAAAGAATACAAAAAAGGCGACAAAAGCGTTATTGCCCTCAATGACGTGGACCTTTCAATTGAAAAAGGCGAATTCCTGTCGATTGTCGGGCCGTCTGGCAGCGGTAAAAGCACGTTGCTTAATATCATCGGATGTCTGGACGCCGCCACGAGCGGCAGCGTCGTCTATAACGGACGGGAACTCGGGAGCATGGATGAAAAGGGCCTCTGCGATTACCGCAAGGAAAATATCGCTTTCATCTTTCAATCGTATAATTTAATTCCCGTGCTCACCGTGCGCGAAAACGTGGAGCTTCCGCTCGTCATCGAACGAAAGTTCTCAAAAAAGCAAATGGCCGAGAAAGCCTTGAGCATGCTTACTGCCGTAGGTCTTGAGCAAATGGCCGACCGTTTGCCACGCGAACTTTCGGGCGGCCAGGAACAGCGCACGGCCATCGCCCGCGCTTTGGTCAAGGACCCGATCGTCGTGCTCGCCGACGAGCCCACGGCGAACCTCGATTCAAAAACCGCCGAAGACATCATTTCCATCATGCAGCGCATGAATTCCGAGCGTCAAACCACTTTCGTTTTCTCTACGCACGACAAACGTATGGAGCAGCATGCCAAACGGACCGTGACCCTTAAAGACGGCGCCATCGAAAAAGACGAGCGGAGGTAAGTATGGGAATGATCTTTACCATTGCGATACGAAGCATCGGACGGCACAAACGCCGGACCATGCTTTCGGCGATTACCATTGCCGTGGGGCTGACGGTTTTCATTTTCATGGATTCGCTTTTAAGCGGCGTGGACCGCATCAGCATCGACAACATGATCGACCTGTCGACCGGAGCGCTTAAAATCCAAACCGCGCGTTATGATATGGAAAAGAGCGCGTTTCCGCTCGACTACGGTTTGCAGGATTCGGCGGCCGCCCTTGAGCGCGCTTTACTCGGCGATAAGCGCGTTACGCATGCCACCCGGCGAACCAGGTTTTTGGGGCAACTGTCCAATTACACGGAAACCGTTCCGGTGGTCGGCACGGTGATCGACGAGGCGGCCGATACCGCCGTATTCAAGCTTAAGCCCTGCATACAAGGCGGGTATTTCAGCGCCGACAACCGGCGCGAAATACTTTTGGGCGGCCGTCTGGCCCAAGAACTCGGCGTTGCCGTGGGAGACAACATCACGCTGTATGCCCTAACAAAATACGGCAGCCGCAATGCCGATGAATTTAAAATTGTCGGGCTGTTAGGCACTGCCGACCCGGCGATTAATCAAAGCGCGGTATTCATCACCTACGGCGCGGCAAACGATTTTTTGGACCTCGAAAACACCGTCACCGAAATCGACGCGGCAATGGTCCGGATAGGTAATTTGGCTGATTTTGAAAAGGCCGCGATGGCGCTACAAAAAAAGCTCGGGCCGCGCTTTCCTGGAATGTCGATCGCCACTTTTGCCGAGCTTGGCGCGGGAGTTTTGCAATTGACCCATGCCAAGCGCGTGTTCGGCATGGTGTTTATGCTCGTGATTTTGATCATTGCAGTGGTGGGGATTTTCAATACGGTTTTCATGAGCGTTTACGAGCGCATCCGCGAAATCGGAGTGCTGCGGGCCCACGGCATGAAACCCTCCGAGATTAGCGCGCTGTTTGTTTTAGAGGGCGTTATTACCGGCGCAATCGGAAGCTTGTTTGGCACGGCGCTCGGCTGTCTTTTAAACGTTTATCTTGTCCTGCACGGGCTTCCCTTGGAAAAAATCGCGGGCCGCATGGCAACGGCCCAATATGGAATTTCGGGCAATGTCTATGGGCAGTGGAACGCTCCTGCCATGATTATGATTTTTATATTGGGCATTGCAATGGCTACCCTTGCCGGGATCATTCCGGCGCGCCGGGCCTCGAGGTTCGAAGTGGCTGCTGCTTTACGATTTGCATAGAGATGTAGCCTATGTTGTACCTAATGAAACTTGCACTGCGAAATGTCGGCCGCAACCGCCGCCGGTCGCTATTGGCCTGTATTTCGGTAGGCATTTCGCTCATGGTGATCGTGTTTCTCCAAGGTTGGATGTCCGGTATCATGGAATCGTTCGTCAAGAACTCCACCAAAAACGATACCGGTCACCTTCGCATAGCAACGAAAAAATTCGAGGAAAAATACCGATTCCTGCCGGTGACCGATAATGTGCGGGACCCGCAAAAAATCATTGCAATGATTGAAAACGACAAGCGCATTGCCGGAAAGATCGCCCTTATTACCGAGCGTATTTCCTTTGGGGTGCTTTTAAGTCGCGGCCCGAACGCCAAATCCGCCATGGCGCTTGCCGGGGACCCGGAGAAGGAAAAACGACTGCTGCTGCTCCAAAAATCAATCGTTCCCGGCGGACGCTATATCGAAGGCCCGCGCGAACTCATTATGGGAAGCTCACTGGCAAAAAGCCTTAAATACCGCGTTGGAGATACGGTACGCGTGATGACGTCGGGAAGCGACTGGGCGCTGCACCTTAAGAAATTCGTCGTGGTGGGGCTTTTTAAAACCGGTCTTTTAGGGCTTGACGACATGGTTTTCCAAATAAGGCTCGACGATGCGCGCGACCTGTTGCGCATGGAAGACGAAGCTCAGCAGGTCGTGGTCATGCTGCGCGACTATCGCGAGGCCGATAATGTGGCCGGATACCTGCGGGCGAAGATTTCAGACACGACGCTTTCCGTGACGTCGTGGACGAAAATCGGCGATACCTATGCTACCATACGGCTCATCGGCAACGTTTACAATTGGATATTCGTCATTATCGCGCTCTTGGGCGCGTTCATCATCAGCAACATCATGATGATGGTCGTCATGGAACGGCGCAAGGAAATCGGCATACTCAAATCCATGGGGGTCTCGGGGCGGGAGGTGCTCTTCATGTTTTTAACGGAAGGGGCGCTTTTGGGTTTTGCGGGTAGCCTGGCGGGCGCGGTCCTCGGATTCGCGTTCGTCGTGGCGCTGCATTTTCACGGCATCGACATGACGGCGTTTATGAGCCGGGTGGACTTGCCGCTCGACAATGTTATCTATCCGCGCCTAAGTATAGTGAATTTGGTAAAATCGATAGGTCTGGGAGTTATTTTGGCGGCGGGAGTGTCGCTATTGCCTGCGCGTCAAGCCGCAAGGATGAATGCCGTGGATGCGATAAAGAGTGTGTAAAACAGCCTTGCCCTTAGGGGTGAGTTGAAAGGAATCCGCCATGAAAAACAGTGTAGCATTTTTATTTTTTCTTTTGCTTTCCCAGGGCGCCTTTGCCATCACGCCCGAAGCAATACTGACGGCCCTCGACAAGAACCGCGAATACGGAACCATTTCGTACACTGCCACCATGGAAATCCATGTGGGCGATGAAATGAGGACCAAGACCATGACGGCGCTTGGCGTGGGCGCGGAAAAAGCCCTGGTTGAATTTACCAACCCGCAGGACAAAGGGACGAAATATCTCAAAATCAATAAAGAACTGTGGATCTATTTTCCATCCGAGCAAGACGTGGTAAAAATTTCGGGGCACATGCTTAAAGAGGGCATGATGGGAAGCGACGTGTCGTACGAAGATGCGCTTGAGTCCGATGCGCTCCATAAAAAATATTCCGCCGCCATAAGCGGGGAAGAAACCTTCGAAGGACATCCGTGCTATGTGCTGACCCTCGACGCCTTGGTAAAGGACGCGCCTTATTACAAGAGAAAAATGTGGGTCGACAAGGAGCTTTTCATCCAGCGTAAGGAAGAAATGTACGCCAAGAGCGGCACGCTGCTTAAGGTTTCACATGTGCTTGACGTAAAAAAAATAGGCTCGCGGCATTTTCCGGCGAAAATCGAAATGGTCAATATGCTGCGCAAAAATACCAAGACCGTTTTCGAGATGAGCGATATTGTTTTCGATGTCAAGCTGGACCGAAATATATTCAGTTTACAGAATTTGCAGCGGTAATAAGTTCATGGATTTAACCACACGTTGTCAAAGCTTTGCTTTAAATGTAACTCACCCCTCCCTTCGGGTTTCCCCTCTCATTCAAGAGAGGGGACCAAGGGGTGAGTTGCTTTGTCTTTTTATTTTAGCGCTTACCTGTTTTTCAATGGCTCAAACGAGGCAGGAATCCGGGCTCATACTTTCCGGCGAAAATAGAAACGATCTTCTGGGCCTCCAATCTTTTGACAAAAGCAAGCCCGCAAGCGGGCAATTCGGTTTCGCGGACGCGAACCTCCTTACGCTGGACCTGAAAAACGCGGGCGCGGGGTCGGCCAAATTCGAGGGAAGCGTCGATTTCTGGCTTTTTACCGGCGCATACGCCGACTATTACCGCCGCATCGATTCGACGTCTTCGCCGCTTATTCCCCAGGTTTCATCCGTTATTTTAACCGATGTCCGTAAATTGTATGCATCGCTTTTTCTTAAGTATGCCGACATTTCAATCGGCCGTCAGATTATTTCGTTCGGCGAAGGAATGGTTTTTTCACCCATCGACGTATTCTCATCGGTCAATGTCCTCGACCTTTCCTTCCGCCGTAGCGGTAGCGACGTGGCGCGCATACGGGTCCCTTTCAATGATTTGTCGGGCGTCGATGCGATCACGAAACTGACCGCGAAATCAAGCGACGCGGCGGCGGCCGTTAAAGCCTATACGCATATCGCGGGTTTCGATTGCGCGGGAGTCGGCATGTATCAAGGGGCCGACAACGAGGCAATTACGGGAATAACCTTCAAAGGCGATTTAGTCGCGGGGGTTTATGGAGAGCTCGTTGAACATTGGAAACAAGCGGGGCAACAGGCGTTTACGGGCATGTTAGGCGCTGATTATTCGATAGAAAACACCTGGGTTTTCACGGGCGAATATTTATACAACGAAAAGCCCGAAACCGGCGATACCGCTCCCGCGCCGTCGCTTGTGCAAACCGCGGTTTCGCTGCTCCATCATCATTACGGATTTCTCATGGCGCGGTACAAAGTAAACGATCTCATGAATTTTTCCGCGAGCATTATCGCGGATGTTTCAGGAAAGTCGGGCGTAGGCGTACTACAATATTATTACAACATTCTCCAGAACGCGAATGTCATCGTGTACTCGCAATATTATCGTTCATCCGCCGAAGGGCTGCTTTCACTGACTATCGACGAAGTCACCTACGGATTTCGGGTTGAAGTGGCATTTTAGTCCCCCGGCATTTGCAACCTCCGCCTACCGAATGGTATACTTATAACGATAACCGGAATAGCGAGTATACCCGTGAAAATAACCCTCAAAAACGCTTGTCTCGTCATCGGATCGCTCCTGTTGTGCTGTTCCGGCCAGCAGGATGTGAACCATGTCGACGTCCTCGGGAACCCGTCCAATCAATCTCCGAATTTCGGAGCGCCTCCCGCAAACCAATCTTCTTCGGGAAATCAATCCACCGCGGCCTCCCCGGACACTTTTTTCGATTCGCTTACCACCTATCAAGGAGATTCCCTTACCTTGCTGGGGGCCCTTTTAAGGGTCGACAACATCGTCGGAGTCATTCCCTTGAATAAAGACACCGTCGACAGCCAGTCGCTGACGGTTTATTCGCTCACCAGAACGTTTCCCGACCCCGTCGATTCGCCGACGGTTTTCGAATGGACCATTGTAGACCAGGCCCAACCCGCGGTAAAGCTGGAAGTCATGGCCTTGAAATCCGCGTCCAACAATCCTTTGATGCCGTATTTTAATTTTTTCCTGATTTTAAAGCAAATTACCTGACCCGCCACAGGTATAGGCAAACATCGCGCGCGCAGGCGCTGGAGGCGTCATTTTATAATTTGGGAAACGCTGTCGGAGAAAACCGATACCGTAACGGAATCAATGAGCGCGCTTTGTGCGGACGAATTGGTAAATGAAATCGCCATGAGCGGGCCGTTTCCGCTTTTCGTATAGAGCCCATCGAGCCGCACGATATAACGCGACGGTGGGAGCGCGTTGATCGAAAATTTTCCATGAACATCGGTCAGGCCGTAAAAGGGCGTTCCTTTGACATAGGCCCACGAAAATGCCAAAGTGTCGGCGAGAATGGTCGCGAAACCATGTAAAAAGCCGGGCGCCTTAAGCGAGTCGATGGTGTCGGCCCAGACAAGGGAAGTTTGACAGGGGATATTTTGAAAAATGCCGGATTTTTTTTGGTCGGCCGAAAAAATGATAAGGTTATAGTAGCCCCGCGGAATGCTTAAAAACGCGAAAACGCCCGAGCTATCGACCGCCAGTGAATCCGCGAACGACCCGGAATCCAGAAAAGGCAGCCAGTCCTGGGAATAGAGCTTCGCGGTGGATAGCGGCATGGTTACGCCTTCAATCCGGTCCGATGACGCGTAAACCACGGCGCCGTTTCCGGTGCCGGAGCTGTTGCCGCCCCCGGCGACATTCATGGTGGTGCATGAAAGGGCCAAACAGGCTGCCCACAAAAGTCCTACCAGCATACTCTTAAACCGCTTCATAGTGAAGTTCCCTCGTTTACAGGCGGCTTAGACAATGGAAATGCCTGAAAATTGATTTGATAAACCCGGTCCGCCGCTTGATCGGCATTCGCCAAGTCGGCGATTTTATTTTTTGTTTCAATGAGCAGTTGCCGTATTGATTCAAAGGTCTGTTCGGAGACCCCCACGGTTTGGGTGCCGATGTAGCGCCGGTCCCGGTCAAATCGGTCCAGGGCTTCCAGTGCAAGACGCATGGTTTCTTTCTGAAAATTGGCCCATGCAAGCGATTGAACGTTCTCGCCCGTGGTTATGGCGTGGTCCGCCACGACGAATCCGACATTCTTGCTTTTCTTGATGAGCTTGAGCGATTCCAGCAGTTTAACTGATTTGCATGCTTGCGCTTCGGTAATGGGCGGAGTTATCATTGCCGCCAGTTTTTTAAAGTTGCCGGAAAATCCGTGCATTCCGATAATCGAGCGCACGGCCGAATGATGCCACTCGCCGTAGAAGTCATACTGGTCTTTGGAAACCAGTCGTGCGTCCTTTGTTTTTGCAAGGGCGCAGAGCTCCTTGTAATAGCGGTTACGGTCTTCGGTCGAGCGCGACTGGTTGAAAAACACGAGCGTTTCAAAAAAGCGTGTTTCGACAGCCGAGTGTTTTAGAATTTCCGATAGCTTGTTGGCGGTATTTTTAGAAAGTCCTATCTTTCCTTGTACGACCATCGTCAGCCACGAGGTGGAATTGATTCCCATTCGCTGCGCAAACCAGCGGTTGGATGCGGGAATGCCCTCGGCTTTGCGATGTTCGAGCGCATCGCTCAAGTATGCCCGATAATCGGTATAGGCAACGAGTGGTTTCATATTTTTATTTGTAATTTAGCGAAGCAGCATAATCGGCAATACCGATTCGGCGGTTGAAGTTTTAAGTTTGGCGATAATGCACCCGTGCGCCGCGAACGCTTTATTTATCGAAAATCGGTAAGTTCCCGGGGCACATTGGTCTTTGTTAAAAAACGAATGAATTTTCCGTCCGTCCAAACCGAACAATTCAAGCCGCACGGTCTGCGCGGAACCAACGGAAAGCGTTAACATATTGGACAGCCGGTCAAACGCCATGGTCGCGCCTTTGAAAACGGCGGCTTGGGCGCGGGTATTAAAATTAATTCCGGTTACAGGCTGTTCGAACCGGATATCGATTGACGCCATAGAGGAGGTCATTGCGGTCAGCATGGCGCTTATGCGCAGGGAATCGTACGCGGAATCGCTTTGCCATCCGGGAAAGTCCATGATGAGGGACTGACTGGGCTGAAGAACGACGGACTCAACCAAGTCGGGACATGCCCGAAGCTTTAAATAATGATAGAGCGTATCGCGCGGCGGCCTGACCACGTTCATATCATATTGACAACCAGGATTGACCACTAAGGTTTCGGGCGAGGTCGACGAGTTTACGATGGTATAGCGGACGAAAACCGAATCAGCGGCATTATACAAGGCTTTATCCGTTGCGACGGTAAAGCTTATGCCGTTTTTAATGACGGTATTTGAATTCGTATAGCTCGCTTCCAGGCTGAAATTTTGCGTATCGCTTGGCGTGACAATAAGGGAAATCGATGCGCTTTTTTGATTGAACCCCGGCTTTGAGGCGGTCACGATTATGGGCTGATTGGCATACTCGACGGGAATCGACGCGATAGAATAATGCCCGTTATTGTCGGTGACGGTCGTATAATTCACAGGGGGAATCGCCGCCGAGGTTTTCGCGAGCGGAAGCAGAATAAGCGGTGGGAAAGTCACGCTTACAGTGCATCCGGCAAGAGGCGCTAAAAGGCCCGTGCAAAGCGGGGTGTTGTTGACGTAGTGGCAACTGCTGAAACTGGTTACCGTGCCGCTTACGGCGCCGGTTGCGTTGATGGGAAGAAGGATGGTATTGAGCACGGTGTCTTTACTGAGCACCATGCCGGGCGTCGAATAGGTTTGGTAGCTATCGGCGGAAATGCTAACCATATACGATCCGCTGGGATGTCCTGTAAAGGAATAGACGCCGTTTGCATCGGTTATCGTGGAATCGATAATGGGATAGAATGGCATGGGCGAAACGATTGCATTCGCCGAACTATTGAAAAGCGCAAGAGCGTTAGGGGATTTCAGATAAACCTTTGCTATGGGTATGAAAATTCCGGGTCCGCCGGGGTTTATTGCGGTTGTGTAAGATATTGGAGGCACCCTAAATGTTACCGTTCCGGCAATCGAAATGAGGTTTGTTTTTTCGCTTACGGTAAAACTCAAGAGCGTATCATTGCCTGTCGTTGTGTCAACGACTGTATAGGTCCCGATATTCAGAATGCCGAACGAATAGGTCGGCCCGTAGGGTCCGGCGACCATGGGGCACATCCGCTCGATCGGTCTTAAATCCGGAGCATAGCCGACCCTGATTAAGTATTGTTGCGGACATGGTGCGAGAAGGCATGCAATATTTGAGGTTTGTATAATATGGAAGGATCCGATAAAGGGTGATAGGCAATTATTGCTGTTGTTGCCCAGGATGAGTTGCATGACAACCGTGTCGGTTTGCGTGGGGGCAACCGTATTCAGGATGGCATAGGGATAGACTTGAGGAACGATTATCGGGGCCGATGCGGCGAATAGTGAAAATGAAAACGTTAGTACCGATAAAACCGTCAGCTGAAATGAACGGTTCTTTTTCATGGGGGGCCTCCTTTTATAGTGATAGAGTTTCAATTAAAACATTTTCTTCAATGTTCTAATGAGCGTTCATTGATAAATATACCAATAATACTGCAAAAAACAACATAAATAGTGTTAATATTTCAAAATATCGCTCATTCTAATGAGCAGAAGGCGCTCTTTAGCAGTTTACAACAAGGCAGCTCGTAAAAGGCGTTTCAAACATTCTTTCCCGCGTACTTTTCGAACAATTCCGCAAGCTCAAGGGATGGCCGCCAAAATTTCCGCGACTGACGGCATTCCTCGTTTCGCGAAAACGACGACGCCCTTTTTGTCAATAACGTAAACCGTACGTTTTATAAACAGTCCGTTTGCCCCGTATAATTTTGCCGCCGTCCGGTTCGCATCCGCCAAAAGCGCGAAGGGAAAGCGCCGTTTTTCAATAAATTTTTTGTGCGACCGTGCGTCCGCCGGATTGACGCCGAAAATCACGGTTTCTTTATTGTCAAATTTTGAATATTCGTCGCGTAAAGCGCAAAGTTGCTTTGTGCAACCGGGAGTTTGATCGCCGGGATAAAAAACGAGCACGACGTTTTTTTTGCCGCGAAAGTCAACAAGCTTGACAGTATCGCCATTGGATGACACGCAAGCGAACTGCGGCGCGGTAGAGCCGATTGTCAACATGCCACTGCCGCCAAGGGCCTGAAAGCAAAATACTGCCAAAAAGAAAGTACAAAATTGTTTCATGGAGAAAACTCCTTCGGCTTTATTTTATAAGAAGCAGCAAACCGCGCGCCCGTTTTGTTGAATCGATTAAGCAATCCATTTAACGTCGTTAAATCATCCTCGTAACTTTTTTAAATTTATGCACTTGAAGTATTGACTTCTTATAATAGCTGAATGTATAATTTAAGTGTAAATCATTAACATCCTCATCACCCTTAACAGGAGGTTTTTTAATGCCTACGAAAAAGAAACCCGCAAAAAAGGCCGCCGCGCCAGCTAAAAAAGCGCCGGCCAAGAAAAAAGCTGGCAAGAAGTAAATTTCGAGTATGCCAGAATAAAAAACCCCGGCTTAACCGCCGGGGTTTTTTTATTTTGAAAGGTCATTCTCATGGCGATCCTTCCGATTTTCGGTTCCCGTCCGGGCCTCTGCCGCGCCATCGTAAAAATGATTGAAGAGCGCGACGGGCCATATGCGGGCGCCGTCGTGCTGGGGTCCAATACGCAGGCCATGGAATTTTTAACGAGTGAAATGCCCGAAGTTCTCCTGATAGATTTCGGGGGAAGGCGTCTTGACGGTCTCAGACTCGTCCGCGACATTCAAAAAGACCCCTGGCTCATCCATGGCGGAATCATTGCCGTCTGCGACGGTCGGGCGGCGAAGGAACGCCTGGAAAAATTGCGCGGTCCCAACATCATCGTTATTCTGACGCGGGACGAAGTCGCCGACAATCTTTCCAAAATCCTCCACATTCTTGAAACTAACCATCGAATTCTGTTCCAACGGGAAATCGAAACGGACCTCTTGGCCGCCATTTCGGGCGAGTTCTGTATGTCAAGCGACCTCATCGAGGTGTCGTGCCATATAAACCTGATTTGCAATTTTCTGTACAACACGAACCGGCTTGACGTCAAAGGGAAAATTTCCTTGTGGGTGTCCCTTTCGGAGCTTATCGTCAATGCAATCGAGCACGGCAATTGCGGCATAACCTACGAAGAAAAGAGCGCATGGCTGGGCGCGGGTGGCAATATATTCGATTTGATTCGGCAAAAATGCGTCGATCCGATCGTTTACGGCCGCAGGGTGACGCTGGAATACGCCTTAAACCCGGAGAGTGCGCGGTTTTGCATTTCGGATGAGGGCGCCGGGTTCGATTGGAAGCGGCTTAACGACCCGACCCTGCCGGAAAACGCCTTAGCGCTGCACGGCCGGGGCATTTTCGTGACGCGCGCAATGACCCAAAATTTACGCTTCAATTCCCTCGGAAATTCCGTCAGCTTCGAATTGACCTATCCGCCGAAGGAAACCGCCCTGACCCCAGCGCTTTTCAATAATATCGCCCCCGAAGCGGTGTCCGCCGGCGCCGCGGTATTTAAGGAAGGAGATCCCGGCGATTATCTTTATTATATAGTAAAAGGCGATTTTGACGTCATCGTTCAGGGAACAAAAGTCTCCTCCCTGGTTCCCGACGACATCTTTATGGGGGAAATGTCATTTTTGCTCGATAATCGCCGAAGCGCCACGGTTGTTGCCCGAACGCCGGGAAAACTCATCAGGCTTTCGAAGAAGCAATTTATCAACGCGATCCGTAAAAACCCCCACTACGCTCTTTTGCTGGCGCGCCTTTTGGCGCAAAGGATCCATCGGGCCAATCAAAAAACCATGCAATAGTCTTCTTTGCGCGGAAAATGGCCCAATTCTTGCTAAATAAAATATGTATGCCCGATACTATTAAAGGGCCAAAAAAAATTTAATTGGAAATCTTTTTTAAGGAGGAAGAATGGCGAAACGTCATTTTACCTATGTTATTATTGGCGGCGGACTGACGGGCGCTTCGGCCGTTGAGGGAATTCGCGAAGTAGACCCATCGGGCCCGATTCTCATGGTAAGCAAAGAACCGCATTTGCCGTATCACCGTCCGCCGCTTTCAAAAGGCTTATGGACCGGGAAGAAAAAAATTCAAGACATTTACGTTCATGAGGGATCGTATTATGAAGGATTAAACGCTTCATTGGTCTTAGGCAATGAAATAGTTTCCCTTGATCCGTCTTCAAAATCAGTCAATGATTTTTTGGGCGAAGTCTACACCTTTGATAAGCTGTTGTTGGCAACAGGCGGCGCTCCCTATAAACTGGAATTTAATCCTCCCGCACCGGATGGGATCAATTACTTCAGGAACATCGACGATTATCAAAATCTCTTGTCGCAATGCAAGGAAAATTCCTCGGCTGCAATAATCGGCGGAGGGTTTATCGGCGTGGAACTCGCGGCGGCCCTTACAAGAAACAATGTTAAAACAACCCTTATTTTTCCCGAGCCCTGGCCTTGTCACCGGATTTTTCCGGCCTACCTCGGCTTGCATATCCTGGATTATTACCGAAAACAGGGAGTGACCATGATTACGGAAGATAAGCCCGTAAAGGTCCTAAAAAATGGCGACCTCTGGAATGTCGAGACCGTTAGGGGATTGCATATCGAATCAAATATCCTCATAGCCGGTATCGGCATTGCGCCGTCCGCTGATTTGGCCGCCAAAGCGGGCCTTAAAACCGATAACGGTATCGTTGTCGACGCGCAGCTTCGCACCTCCCACCCCGACATTTATGCCGCCGGCGATAATGCCCGCTACCCCGATAAGTGGCTCGCCATGAACGTTCGGACCGAACATTGGGACAACGCCCTAAATCAAGGCAAGCTTGCCGGAAGAAACATGGCGGGCGCCAATGAACCATATCATTATATGCCGTATTTTTTTTCAGATTTGTTCGACTTTGGGTTCGAAGCGGTTGGAAATATCGATTCAAAACTTGAAACCTTTGCCGATTGGCGCGAAGAGAATGAAAAAGGCGTGATTTATTATTTGCAAGGAAACAAAATAAAGGGAATCATGCTTTGTAATGTTTGGGACAAAATCGGGCTTGCTCGGACGCTCATCCAAAAAGGCGAACCGGTTGGCGCCATTGCAAATTTAAAAAACAAGATTTCGGATTAAAGTTTTTTCGCATACTTTCGATCCATGGCCGTAATAACTAAAATACATGCAGTGAGGACTCCTAAAGATCTTTGAGTTGAGGAGGCAAAATCATGCTTACGAGCAACATGCCGAGAAGAGATAGGCTTATCATCGAAAAACGACATGGAACCGCGGCTGGGGAAATTGAAATTGGGGGAGAATTCGTAAAGAGTCATTTTTTTGAAATCGCCAATCGCATTCGCCATATTGAAGATCTTGAAAAACGCAAGCATCCGATGGAGCGGATACTGTCCTTTGAAAATAAGGAAGAAAATATTTCGATTAAAACAAGCGGTATCCATTTAGCGGGACGGATAGGCAAAGGACTGCAAAACTCCTTTAAGGGCGATCTTTAATGCGCCTATTCAAAAGGGGAAGATTACGTAAGGGTAAATTGGGCGCGTTAGTTCCCGTGGCTAATCCTGCGCGCGAATGTACACGGTGACTTACTAGAAGTTCCCGTAGCTTTCGGTGGGTCGTCGCGGCAATTATTTTATCGATTGCCGCCATACTCATTCGAGCGAGGAGCATGCCTGTGGCTTTTCGGTCTTTATTACTTTTTGGTTTAACGGCATTTTCAATATCAACTTATGCCACGGTAACCGCGCACCCCCAACCCGATGATGGTCCCTGGAAAAGGGGGATAGCGCTCATCGGCTCGGGCCATGAGCTCGAAGGAATTGCGGTGCTCGACAGCCTTCGGGAGTCGGGATTCGCCAAAAAAGAATTTCTTGACGATTACGCAAACCGCGTTTTCGGTTTGTTTGTTCCCCGGCAAACCGACTCGACCTATGGCGTGCTTTTAAAGCAGCCTCCCGGTTTCGACACGACCCCGGCGAATTCATTGTATTGGAAAGTCACCAAATCAAAAAATGCCGCGTATCCTTCGTTTATTTACGGTTCGACTTTTACTTTTAGAAAACCGTTCAGCCTGGTTTTTACCGGGCTTTCGGGGCAACTGAAAAACCAAGGACTGCTGCAATCGGACTATTCCCCGCTACAGGCCCGCGTCGCAAGCGCGCTGTCCGACCAGCTTGACGACCGCAAGGACAAGGCCCGCTTGGCGATATGCATCGATCTTAACGATCCGCGCCTGTCGCCCTATGAATATCTCGTTCGACGGATAAGCGGCGTGTATGATTCCATCGACGTTCGAAAGGACCTTCCCCAATACGGGGCGCTTTCGCTTCGGTGCCTGAGCCGCGGCTTTTTCGGCGACGAGGAAGGGACCTACACCGCGTATATCGTTTTCGACCGCTGCCTCGGCGAACTATTAAAAAAACATTGTAACGACAAGGCCCTGGGAAAAGTCCAATTGGGAAAACGGATCAGATTCATGGTGACTATTGAATCCGGCAATTCGGTGCAAAAGTTTACCGAGGCCAAACTTCAATCGATCCTAAGTTGTTTTTAAGAGCGACAAAAAAAACCGGAGGACGAAAATTTTTACCGACTTCGTGGCGAAAACGATTCCGCCCGTTTTATTCGCATGCCTTATGCTCCTGCCAGTGCGGGCGGACACCCTCAGTTTAAAGAATTATGTCGGGCTTTCGCTTAAAAATAATCCGCAATACGCCATTGCCGCGGCTTCCGTGGACGCAAGCCGGGCGTTGCGTCTAGCGGCGCTCGCCGATTTATTACCCGGCGTCGACGCAAGCGCCGATTTAAATCGGTCCGAATCAAAAGGTAAAATGACCTTAAATCCCGGAACGGACAGCGCTTTGAGCGTTTCCGGCATAGCATCCCAAAATAGCGCTTCCGCGGGGATAAACGGCAAAGTCCTTCTGTACGATTTCGGGAAGACCCCGTTGCAATACAAAGCCTCCGGAAAATCATTGAAGGCCGCGGAACTTAATTTTCTGGAGTCAATCGCTTCCATCGTCCTTAACGCCAAAACCGCGTATTTCAATTACCTTCTTTCGCTGCAATTGCTTATTGTCAATGAAGACGCGCTGAGACAATCAAACGAGCATTTTAAGCAGGCCCAAACTCTTTTTGACGTCGGTAAGCAAGCGAAAATAGCGGTCACCAACGCAAGCGTAGACGTTGCCAATGCGCAGGTTGGCGTTATTCATGCTCGAAACGCCGTAAAACTCGCCAAAGTCCAGTTGGAAACCGTTGCCGCGATGAAAATGGCCGAACCCATCGTTTTTACCGATTCCTTAAACGTCGTCGAGGATTCAATGACGGAAACCGACGTGGAAAAACGGGCGCTCGAATCAAGGCCCGAAATCCTTTCGGCAAAAGCCAGTCTAGAAGCTCAGGAGCTCAAACTGAGGGCCGAGAAAGCGTCTTTTCTGCCGTCGTTAAATGCGAACGCGGGGTTAGCGTGGAATGCCCAAGATAATGCGTCCATTACGGGGCCCGATTGGAATACATTTCCTACTTGGAGTGTCGGCGCGTCGCTTTCCTTTCCAATTTACGATGGCGGGGCCATACGCGCCGCCGTAGCGGGAGCGCAAGCAACGGTCATGCAATCCAAAGCGCAACTTGACGCTTTAATACTAAGCGTCGTCCAGCAAATCCAGCAGTATTATCTCCAGGAAACCGACGCCCACGAGCGCATCAACGCCACCGCCTTGGTAATTACGCAGGCCGAAGAAAATTTGCAACTGACTCAGGAACGCTACAAGGCCGGTTTGGGGACCTCCGTGGACCTGACCGACGCCGAGCAAACCCTTTCCAAGGCGCGTTCCGACCATGCCCAGGCCTTGTACGACTATCGCGTGGCGTATGCGAATTTATTATTGGCAATCGGGAATTTGAAGGAATAGGAAGACGAACCATTACGCCCCCTAAATCCCCCGCAGGGGGACTTTTATTAAAGGAAAGTATTATGAACGGAGCACATAAAAACGTCCGGCGCATTTGCCTTGATAGCGCCCTTCTTTGCGCGACGCTTTGTTTCAGCCTCTGCAACAAGCAATCGAACATGCAATTCAGGACGGTCCCGCTTGAACGCGGCGACGTCAACGTCGAGGTGACCGCCAGCGGAACCATCAACCCCCATTACCTTATTCAAGTCGGAACGCAGGTTTCCGGGACTATTTCGCAAATATTAGTGGATTTCAACTCCCATGTCAAAAAGGGCCAGCTCATCGCCCTTATCGACACCACATTTTTATATGCGGCGGTTGAAGACGCCGCGGCCGCGAAGAACAAGGCGCTCTCGCAACAGGTCCTTACCCAAAATGCCTCCAAACGCACCAAGGACCTGTTTGATAAGGGCTTGGCGGCCCAGGCCGACCTCGACCAGGCAACCGCCGATTTCGAATCGGCGAAAGCCAACCTCGTTTCGGCCCAGGCTGAGCTTGACAGATCGAAAATAAACCTGGAGTATGCCCGCATCGTGTCGCCGATCACCGGGGTTGTGGTCAACCGAAACGTCGACGTGGGCCAAACCGTGGCCGCCAGTTTCAACACGCCCACGCTTTTTACCATTGCCGACGATTTAAGCAAAATGCAAGTACAGGCAAGCATTGACGAAGCCGATATCGGCCAGATCCACACGGGACAGAAGGCCAAGTTCTCCGTCGACGCTTACCCAAATCGGCAGTACGAGGGCCTCGTTTCGCAGATTCGGCTACAGCCCGCCACCGTGCAAAACGTGGTGACCTATACGGTCATGATCGACCTCGAGAATCCCGATTTGTCGCTCCTTCCGGGGATGACCGCCAATATCACGGTTGAAGTGCAAAATGCCCACGATGTTTTTAAAGTGGCCGCGGCAGCGCTTAAATTCGTCCCTCCCGGTTTTCAAGGCGCGGGAGGCAAACGCGGTGGCGGCCCGGGCGATTCCGCTTCCGGGGCGGGCCAATGGAAACACGCCGAAGGAGGCAGGGATTCAGCCTCGGCGCACAAAGCCATTGCGGAAAACGCGGGATGGAAAAAATCCGCCGCGGGGAACGACGACCGCAAAAACTGGGGCAGAATTTTCGTCCTTGATAACGGCAAACCTGTTCGGATACCGGTGCATATCGGTCTCTCAAACGGCGGCTTTACCGCTATAGAAGGCGATGTTTTGGAAGGGCAGGCCGTTATCATCGGATTGTCCTCATCGAATGCTAAACAGTCGGCGCAATCGGCCGCTCCTTTCGGCATGCAGGGGCCTCCCGGCGGCGGCATGGGAAGGATGCGGTAGCGCTTGGCGCAACCATGGAACAACGTAATTTCATACAATTAAAAAGCCTTAAAAAAGAATATGTCATGGGCGAGAACATCGTTCATGCGCTGCGCGGCGTTGACCTTCGCATTGACAAGGGCGAGTTCGTCGCGGTCATGGGCGCCAGCGGTTCGGGCAAATCGACCCTGATGAATATTCTGGGCTGCCTCGATACACCCTCTAACGGAACGTACCTTTTTGAGGATGAAGAAATCCAGCGGTTAAACGCCAACCGTTTGGCGGCCTTGCGCAATCGGAAAATGGGATTTGTTTTTCAATCGTTCAATCTTCTTCCGCGAACAACGGCCCTTGAAAACGTGGAACTTCCCTTGCTGTACAATAAAACCGTTTCCACCAAGCAGGCCCGAAAAAAGGCCTTGGAGGCGCTGTCGTGGGTAGGCCTTGACTCAAGGGCATTCCATTATTCCAACCAGCTTTCCGGCGGACAGCAGCAGCGCGTGGCCATTGCCCGCGCCATAGTCAACGACCCGCTTATGCTCCTTGCCGACGAACCGACCGGTAACCTCGATTCGGCGATGAGCGTGGAAATCATGGCGCTTTTCGAAAAACTCAATCGCGACAATAGGACCGTCATTATGGTCACCCACGAGCCCGACATCGCCAAGTATGCGCACCGTAAAGTGACGTTTCGCGACGGCCATATTCTTTCCGACGAACGAAGCGGCTCCCCCCGTAGCGCCATTGCGGAACTTGCCGCGCTGCCGAAGGGCCTGGCCGAGGAAAATTCATGAGACTTCTCAGCATCCTTAAAATAGCCATTCGGTCGCTCAACCGTAATAAAATGCGTTCGTTTCTCACCATGCTCGGCGTTATTATCGGCGTGGCCGCGGTCATCACGATGCTTGCCGTCGGTCAAGGAGCACGCGACGCGATCAAGGCGCAAATCGCGGCCCTGGGCACCAATGTCATCCTGATTTTCCCCGGATCGTTTACCCAGGGCGGCGTTCGCATGGAAGCGGGAAGCGCCTCGCAGCTTACCGAGGACGACGCCGACGCGATTAAAAAACAGTGCGGCGCCGTGCAATTCGTAACGCCCATCGTCCGCACGACCAGTCAGGTCAAGGTCGGTAACCAGAACTGGCGCACGTCAATTTACGGCGTATACCCCGAATACGTCGACATCCGCGATTGGCCGGTCAAGGAAGGCGTCAACTTCTCCGACGCCGATCTGCGGGGCGCCACGAAGGTATGCGTCGTGGGGCTGACGGTCGTTAAGAATCTTTTTCCCGATAATCAACCGGCGGTGGGGCAAACGGTGCGCATTAAAAACCTGCCGTTTAAAATAATCGGCGTGCTTTCCGAAAAAGGCCAAAACGCCATGGGCCAGGACCAGGACGATCAGGTTTTGGCCCCCTTTTCGACCGTGCAAAAAAAACTCATGGGCATAACCTTCGCCAACTCGCTGACCGCCTCGGCAAGCTCCGAACAGCTTATCGACGAGGCCCGGCAGGAGATCAATCAGGTCCTTACCGACCGCCGCCGCGGGTCCGGGGGCGACGGCACGAGTTTTACCATTCGCACGCAAACCGACATCGGTAATGCAGCCGACCAAACCTCGCGCACGCTGTCGATATTGCTTGCCTCAATCGCCTGCGTATCGCTTGTCGTGGGGGGCATCGGCATCATGAACATCATGCTGGTGTCGGTGACCGAGCGTACGCGTGAAATCGGCACGCGCATGGCCGTGGGCGCGCGCGGAAGCGACGTGCTGCTTCAATTTCTGGTCGAGGCGCTCGTCATGAGCTTTGCCGGCGGACTTTTAGGCGTCGCCGCGGGCGCGGGCGTTTCAACCCTCATTTCCAAGCTCCAAGGTTGGGCCGTGACCGTGTCACCCTTGTCGATTGCGCTTGGGTTCGGTTTTTCCGCGGCCATCGGAATTTTCTTCGGTTGGTATCCCGCGCGCAAGGCCGCGGCGCTCAAACCCATCGACGCGCTGCGGTATGAGTAGGTTTTTTTTAATTATCTCGCCTTTTTTAATAACACCGTGCTATAATGTACATTGTATATTTCTTGATTAAAAAACCGGCAAACCTGCCTGAGCATGGAGACAAGGACCGATGCATATCCGTTGTTGGGGTTCACGAGGGTCGATTCCGGTCAGCGGCCGCGGCTTCGAAAAGTACGGCGGCGATACGACCTGCGTCGAAGTCCGTTCAAAAAAAGGCGACGTCGTCATCGTCGACGCCGGATCGGGACTCCGCCCGCTCGGCTATGCGTTAGTCAAGCAGCACGCGACCGCCATTACCATGATATTTACGCATGCGCATCTGGACCACTTGATGGGGCTGCCCTTTTTCGCGCCCCTGTTTTCAAGCTCGGTAAAACTGACCTTGCGCGGCCCGCGCCTCAATAAACCGTCGTTTAAGGCCGTGCTCGGGGATTTCCTCGAACAACCGTATTTCCCCGTCCAGATGGGCGACCACGACATCAAGGCCCGCTGCGTTTTCGTGGACCAGGCCACGCGCTCCTTTACCGTGGGCGGCATGCGGATTTGTCCGATACCGCTGAGTCACCCGAAAAACGGCGGCCTAGGGTACCGGTTCGAGGAAAACGGCAAATCGTTCGTTTTCCTGACCGACAATGAACTGGGTTACGTTCACGGCGGCGGGCGCAGCTTCGAGGAATACGCCGCGTTTTGCCGCGGGGCCGACCTTTTGGTCCATGATTCCGAATATACGGAAAAAGACTACCGCCATATCTTCGCCGTATCGCAGCGTCCGTGGGGCCATTCGCTCTTTACCGACGCGGTGCGCCTCGCCATTGAAGCGAATGTCAAGAGCTTCGGCCTGTTCCACCATAACCAAAAGCGCACCGACGCGCACGTCGACGCCATGGTGCGCAGGTCCCGGGCGCTCATCAAAAAAAGCGCGAAGAACATTCGGTGTTTCGCGGTCGGCCCGTCTTTCGAAATGACGCTATGATGCCATGATGAAAACGGTTTCCTGCATCCTCTTCTTTTTGCTCCAGGTTGTAACGGCGCAAATTTCCATTCCGCGGCGGGAAACGCCCTTTCATTGGTCGGTTTCGATGCAAGCCGCGGAGAGCGGCCGACCCGCGAAAGTCCGCGTAAAACTGGCCATCGCCGAAAATTACTATGTCTATGCGTCGAAAACCTCGATACGTTTGGAAGGCCCGGCGGGATGCTCGTTCGGCGCGCCTTTGTATTCGCCTTCCGTTAAGCATGCCGACAACATAAGCGGAAAAACCGAAGCGGTTTATTTCGACAGCCTCACGGCCTTAGCGGAGGTAGGCGCGGCGGGCGTCGCGGGCGATTCCGTAAAAATCCTGGCGCTTTGCTCGTATCAGGGGTGCACCTCGACCATGTGCTTTTTGCCCGCGACCGACAGCGTTTTTCTGAATGTCGCGCAAGAGAATTTGCCGGGAAACCTTCGGCCCGGCGGTCAAAGCGCGCCATTCGCCGGGTCTAACTCGCAAATCCAAGGCCCTCTTGCGGGCAAAGGAATGCTGGCGCTCTTCTTCGCGTTTTTGGGCGGGCTTCTGACATGCTTGACTCCATGCGTTTACCCTCTTATTCCCGTTACCATCGGCGTATTCGGCGCGACCGCGGCAAAAAGCAAGCTGAAGGCCTTCGGGCTTTCGTGTGTTTACGTTGCAGGAATTTGTTGCATGTTTTCCACGCTCGGATTCGCCGTGGCCTCGAGCGGCAAGGTTTTCGGCCAGTTTTTGGGGAATCCCTGGGTCATCGGGGCCATAGCGTCGGCATTCTGCTTATTCGGCGTATCGCTTTTCGGGGCCTTCGATTTTCAAATGCCTTCCTTCATGCAAAACAAGCTGGCAACCCTCGGCGGCAAGCGAAGCGGGGTGCAAAAAGTCTTTCTCATGGGGCTTGTGGCGGGCATTATCGCCGCGCCGTGCACCGGACCGACGCTCGGCGCGATCCTCACCTATGTGGCGGCGGCGGGTAATCAGGCGTTCGGCATTCTCATGCTCATGAGCTTCTCGCTCGGCCTCGGCTTGCCCTTTTTGATCTTGGGGACCTTTGCAGGACTTGTTGCCGCGCGCCCCAAACCCGGTCCATGGATGGAAAGCGTTAAAACCGTCCTCGGGATCGTTATGTTCGATATGGCGCTTTATTTCTTACGAAGCGTTTTCCCGGGCATAAACGGTTTGTTTGGTTCATCGCCTTTGTATTTCATTGCAGCGGCGGCCTGCGTAGCAGGCGGCATCGCCCTCGGAGGGTTGAACATTTCTTTTCACGGGGCGTCGACTTTACGCAGTGTACGCAAGATCGCCGGGACCTTACTTATGATCGGGGGAAGCTTCGGCATCGCGGGAAGCGCCTTTTTCGGGCCCACCCGCGGACCGGCGGACCATGAGGCCGCTAGCGGCGTACACTGGGAAATTGACCTCGACAAGGGGCTGTCCCTTGCCCGCGATCAAAAAAAACCGGCGATCATCGATTTTTACGCCGATTGGTGCATTGCGTGCAAGGAATTGGACAAGACGGTATTTTCCGATCCCGCGGTGCGCGCGGAGCTTTCCCGGTTCGTGTGCATACGTCAGGATTTGACAATAGAAAACGACCGGACCAAACAAATCGCCCGTGATTACGGCCTGCGGGGCATTCCCGTTATAGAATTGTACGCGACTTCGGGGGAGCGGCTTATGGGGGAGCGGATCGTCGGCGCCGTAACATCCGAACGGTTTTTGTCCGTCCTGCAAAAAATCCATTAATGCGGATTAAATCATATTGAAGTTCCGCCGGTAAAAAGCAAAGATTATATTTTCATGGCGGCCCTATGGGGCAACAATCCGGAGTTTGAAATAAAGGAAGTCATGTCATGAACCGATCGATCGATCACGAACGTTTCGTTGAAAAAAACAGGTCCATCGCCCATTCCCAGGAACTCGACCATAAAGACAAGTCCCTGGAGAAAAAAGGCTATTCCTATTTACAACGGCAACAGGAAGCTTCATGCTTCAATTGTAAAATGAAACAAAAATGTCCGGAATTCAGAAGCAAGAAAACCGGCGGTTCGACCGGCGTGGTGTCGTTCGGCGGCGGGGAAAGTTTTGTTTGCGGCCGTTTCACTCCCGCCGTTATCGAGAGCAGGTCCATGTCGGGCAAGCAGATAAAATCCCTCCTGAAAAACGCAAAGCGAGGTCTTCGATGAACGAAACCATCAAAGAAAATTCCCCGTTGGAACTTTATGAATCGGCGTATAAGGCGCATTACATTGAGGGCAATATTCCCGAGGCCTGTAGGATGTATAAAACGATCATCGATGAATTCCCCAATTCGAATGAATGCGGTTATTCGGTCATCCAATTGCAAAAAATACAGGCAAATGCCGTTTCGGATTCTTTTCGATCTCCTTCCTTGAGCTTGGGTTTGGTCCAGCTTATCGTCGTGGGGCTTTGTTTGGTCCTCTGCCTTTCGCTTTCAACCGCGGCGTTTCTTTCGCTTAAAAAAACCAAGGCCGATACGGAAGCGTTATCGCTCGTGTCACAGGCAATAAGCCTGATTTATGCCGGATATGAATCCGACGCCCTTGAAGTGCTTAATAAGGCAAAAACCGTTTCGGGCGGAAAATTAAGCGTTCCGTATCTTCTTTCGGCGAACATTTATATCAACATGCAGCAATACGCGCGCGCCAAAGGCGAATATGAGGTATATCAAAAGACGTCGGGAAAAAACGACAGCGCCTTTAAAAAAATGGTTTCGATAAAAATAGAGAAAATCGAAAAAAAGGCCGTTCCCGCTAAAGCGGATTCGCCCGCGGTCCCCGAGGCCGCGGTCGTCACGGAAGCGCCGCCCGCCCCGCCTCCACCCGCGCCGGCAAGCGTGAGGACCGTGGCGCAGGAACGGGCGGCTCCCGTGACGCCGCGAATACGGCAGCGCGCTGAAAAAACCAAGGTCAACCGCGCTTCGAAACAGGGCGGACGGCCGGGGCAAAACGCCGCCGATACCATTTCGTTTTTTTAACGGTACGCCGCGAAAGATCGTTTCATGAACGCACCTGAAGAAATCGCGAACAAAGTCGGCCGAGGGCTCGTGCTTGACGGCAAAGGCCTGTGGGTTCCCCTTGGCAACCTTAGAGCCATGGAACGCGCCATCCTGATGCACCTTGAGGCGGGAGAAGTGCTTTGCGAGGGAAAATGGGTTGGTATCGCCGCCTGCAAATCGTCGACGCCGCCTTTTTCCGGTCCGGCCGAGTCAAGGGCCTCTTCCGGTCGCCGGCGATTTGACCCGGTCATCGCTAACGCCCAGCCCCTCGGCGATAAAAAATCAACGCCCTGGACCATTGTATCGCTGAGTACCGGCGCGGTCCAAGAAGCGCCCGAAAACATGGCCCCGCTCGTTCAAGATATAGGCTCGGGCGACGCTCCTTCCGACGAACCTGTTGACGCATGGGAAAATTCATCGAGGTCCCACGTTAAAATAATCGCGCTCGTCTCCTCGGCGATCGTCCTGTTGTCGCTGGCGGTTTTCGCGGCGGTCCGCCTTATTTTTTGAGCGGTCGGGCGGTGTTATTTTATTAATTATTTCTTGCATTTGTTTATCCTTTGGGATATTATTAAGTTGTAAGCCTTTGAAAAAAAGCGGTTAGGCGGGCTTACCGCTCCCCGGTTGTTCTTTTTGAAAAAGCATTAAACACAGGGAACCAAACACAATGCTTTTTCTTGGGAATAAAGGTTTGCGGGTTTATTTAACCGTATTAACCTTGACAATGCAGCAAACAGCAAGCACCAGTTAGGACCGGCAATAGTCAATGGAACCGATAAAAGAATCCTACGGCCGCTATCTTCGATACATTCTCGCCAAAGACAATCTGACCGCTACGAGTTACGACAAGTTCCTGGCATTGAGCTATGCCGTGCGCAGCGAAATCATCGACCGATGGATTGAGACGCAGGCTAATTATCATAATGAAAACGTAAAAAGAGTGTATCTCTTGTCAATGGAACACATGTTTGGACGCAACCTCAAGCAGAACATCATCAATCTCGATATCGAAAAAAACGTGGCCGAGCACGCCGAAAAACTCGGTTTTTCCCCGGAAGACCTCTATGAACAGGAAGACTCCTTCGATTTAGGCAACGGGGGCAAGGCGCGGCTTGCGGCCTGCATGCAAGACGCCATGGCAACGCGGGGCATCGCGGCCACGGCCTATGGTCTTCGCTACGACTTCGGGGCGTTCAGGCAGGAAATAAAAAACAACGCGCAAGTCGAAAAACCTTACGACTGGCTGCATAAAGGACATCCGTGGGAAATCATCAGGCCGGAATACCGCTGTGAAATTTGCTTTTCGGGCAAGAGCGAACAGGCGAACAGGCCCGATAATCCGCTTGCAGGCGTGTGGAACGCCGGGGAGAAAGTAATCGCCATTCCCTACGACTTTCCCGTGCCGGGATATAAAAACCGCACGGTCAATACGCTTCGGTTATGGGCCTCGCGGGGCTCCGAGGAGTTTCTTCCCGATTATATCAATCATGGCGATTATTTGCGCGCGTGCGAAGACAAATCGCGTAGTGGCACCGTGGCAAAAGTGCTGTTCCCCGAAGAAGACGTGCTGCGGGCCACGGAACTTCGCCTGAAGCAGCACTATTTTCTGCTGGCCGCGTCGCTCTTCGATATGCTCCGGCGTTATAAACGCGATTACGGGACCATCGTCGGGTTCGAAACAAAGGCGGTCATCCAGCTTACCGGCAGCAACTGCGCCCTGGCCGTCCCCGAGCTCATGCGGCTTTTGGTGGACGTCGAAAACGTCCCGTGGAAAACGGCGTGGGACATCACGAGAAACGTGTTCGCGTATACCAGCACCGCCGTTTCAAAGGAATCGCTTGAGACCTGGCCCGTTTACATGATGACGCAAGTGCTTCCGCGTCACATGGAGATCATCTATGAAATCAACCAAAACCACCTCGACGACATTCGCGCGCGCTTCGGCAACCGCGATGACTTGGTGCGGGAGTTGTCCATCATCCAGGAAGGGGAGGTCAAGCGTGTCAAGCTGGCGAACCTGGCGCTGATCGGCTCGTTTGCCGCCAACGGCGTTTCGCGGTCGCAGAGTGAAGCGCTCAAGAAAAATATTTTTCCCGAATTCTCCGTGGTTTCGCCCGAGAAGTTCCAGAACAAAACAAATGGGATATCACACCGCCGATGGCTTTTGTCGGCCAATCGGCCCTTGGCCGAGCTCATTACCAAGGCAATCGGCGACACCTGGGCGCAAAAACCGGAAAATCTTTCCAAACTGGAACCCTATGCGCGCAAGGAAGATTTTTGCCGTCATATGGCGAACATTCACCTTGCCGCGAAAAAGAACTTGGCATGGTTCATAAAAAAACAGTGCAATATCGAGGTCGCACCCGAGGCGCTTTTCGACGTGCATTGCAAAAAAATCCACCAGTATAAACGCCAGGTCCTGCATGTGCTCGGCATTCTTTCGAAATACGTCCGCATTAAAAACGGGGAAGCCGCGGGCGACGCGCGGGTGCACATTTTCGCGGGCAAGGCCGCTCCGTCCGACCAGCTCGCCAAACAGATCATCAAGCTCATTAACATAACGGCCTCGTTCATCAATAACGACCCCGCCGTGGGCGATAAACTCAAAGTGGTTTTCCTGCCCGATTACGACGTTTCAATGGCCGAGAAAATCGTGCCCGCAGCCGACATATCCGAACAAATCGCGACGCCAGGTCAGGAGGCAAGCGGTACGGGCAACATAAAGTTCGCCATCAATGGGGCACTTATCATGGCCAGCAAGGGCGGCTCGAATCTGGAGCTTGTGGAGCGATTGGGCCCGGATAATTTGGTCGTGTTCGGCAAAAGCCTCGACGAGCTTACCGGGGCCGGCCATTATCAGCCTTGGGAATTGATTTTGGGAAATAAACACCTCTCCGCGATATTTTCAACGCTCGAGGACCGGCTCAAGACCGTCAGGCAAAACGGGCTTTCCATCAACCCCTTGCTTTCAACCCTCAAGGATTCCGACCGGTATTTCGTTTTGCTTGACTTCGACGATTATATCAGGCAGCAAGACCGTGCCGAAACTCTTTTTGCCGACCGCGACGCCTGGTTTTCCCGAAGCGTGACGACCATTTCCCGCAGCGGCTGGTTTTCCATCGACCGGACCGTAACCGAATATGCCCGCGACATTTGGAAAGTTATCGAATAGCCCTTCGGCCCATGGGGACTGCATGAAAAAAGAAGACAAGCTCACGGGAATCACCATTGTTCCGGGAAAAGGGCTCGGAAGCGCGTATTTTATCGGAAAAGGCGTGGAAGTCCCGTCGAAGGTCTCGATTTCCCGGCAGGACGTCGGCGACCAAATCATGCTGTTCAACGCGGTACGCGAGAAAGCCAAGGTCGAATATAAGGCGCTCGGCGCCCCTCAATCCTCCACGCCCGGACTCCAAACGGTCATTACCGGAATTTATGAGCAGATCCTTGACGATCCGTCATTTATCGGCCAGGTCGTCGAGACCATTTCAACCAAACTCTTCGATTTGGAGACCTCGATACGGCTCGTGCTCAATGACTTCGTTTCGCGCTTCAACGCTTCGGGAACCCCGTATTTAAAGGAACGCAGCGGCGATATCGTCGAGGTATGCGAGAAACTTATTTCTTATCTGCACCAGGACGACGGCAGGAAAAAGACGTTTTTGGAACCGGTCGTGCTCATTGTCCTGAGGATGTTCACGCCGTCCGATATTTTATCGTACGACAAATCCAGGATACAGGCGGTCGTCAGCGCAAGCGGCGGCCGTACGTCGCACGCGGCGATTTTGGCGCGCGCCTATTCCATTCCCGTGGTTTCCGACATACGAGACCTCCAGAAACACATTTATCCGGGCGAGCAGATCTACGTGGACGCCGACAAGGCCACGGTGTACGTCAGACCCAACCCCGCGTCGATAGCGCGGTTTTCAAAACAGAAAACATTCCAGGAGGACCTTGAGAAACTCTCGGTCAAGTGGCGCAGACCGGTCTACACGCGCGACGGGATACAAATCGAGGTCTTGGCCAATGTTTCTTTACCCGAAGACGTCGACGAGGCCAATCAGTATGGGGCCGACGGCATCGGGCTCGTCCGCACGGAATATCTTTTGTCGAACATGAAAAAATTCCCCTCCGAGGAAACGCAATACCACTACTACGAAAAAATATTCCAGAAGGTCGACGGCAAACATTGCGTGGTGCGCGTCATGGACATCGGCGGCGACAAGGTCCCCGAATTCTTCGATATGCCGGCGGAATACAACCCGTTCATGGGCTGGCGGGCCATCAGGATCCTTTTGGAGCGCAAGGACCTTTTCGAGGCGCAGTTGGCCGCAATCATGAAAGCGGCGAAAAACCGGAGCTATTCGATCATGCTGCCCATGATCACCACGCTCCAGGAATGGCAGGACTCAAAAGTTTTCATAACGCAAACCGCCGAAAAGCTCGGCCTGAAAACGCCGCCATGCGGCGTGTTGTTCGAAGTGCCGCTCGCCATCTTGGAAATGGACTCGTTTATGAAGGAAATCGATTTCGCCGCGATCGGCACCAACGACCTTATCCAGTATTTAAGCGCCGCGGACCGCAACAATTCCAAAGTCAACTATCTTTATAATCCCATCGAACCCGCGTTTCTGCGGATCATAAAAAACGCCATCACCATTTCGCGCGATAACGGCAAACCCCTGTCGATTTGCGGGGAAATGGCGGGAAATCCTTTACATACGGCGCTTCTGGTAGGCCTGGGCCTTCAGCGATTCAGCGTGAGCCCGCGCAATATCCCCGTGCTCAAGGAAATAATCTCAAAAATCAGTTTTGCCGAGGCCGCGGAAAGCGTGTCGCATATCGATCCCATGGATTCCACCGAGGAAGTTTCGAAATGGCTCAAGACCCTGAACAAAAGGATGTTGGGCGATTTCCTCGAAAAACTTCCCCTGACCGGGGAAGTTTGATCCGTAGCGGTTGCTAAAGGAACATTTTTTGCGCGTTTCGGTACGCTTCGGGCGTGTCGATATCGCTCCAGAATTCGTCCGCTTCCATGAAAACCGCTTCCATGTCGCCCTTGTCAATAAGCCCCGTAATCGCGGCGCTGATGGATTCTTTGCCGAGCGTCAGTTGCCCGCGCATGGAGTCGAAAAACCTCGTCGTGAGCCTGAATATTCCACAGTCGATGCCGGTATAATCCGTAAGTTCCTTGCCGATGGCCGTTATGGAGTTTTCGCGGGTTTTGACTTTGGTCGCGTCGTCGATGTCGAAAACCGAGTCGATTCTTTTGTCGACCAAAAGCAAATTGGCGCGCTTCGTACTCTTCGCGACGCGGGCTATGGCCTGCGAAGAAACGACATGGTCGCACATCGAAAGAAGAAACGGATCCCCTCCGACGTAGGTTTCGGAGGCCAAGACCGAAATGCCGTTGCCTTTTTCCCACTGCGGGTTATCGATGAAAGAAAACGAAAAGCCGGAAAGCTCTTGCATGTTCGCCATGGCCGCCCGGATGATTGAGGACTGAAAACCCACGACAATACCGAAATCCCGAATGCCCGTTTGCGCGATATTGCCGATGATCGTGGCCAGAATGGTCCTGTCGCCGAAGGGCATGAGGGTTTTCGGGGTTTCCGAAAGCATGCGGCTCCCTTTTCCCGCGGCAATGATGACGGCTTTCATAGGTGGCGCTCCAATTCTTTACGGTACATTCTCATGCCCTCCCTCGGCAAGCAGCTTTTCCATGACCGCGACCATGCGCTTGGTTGCGTTTCCGTCGAGCATATAAAAGTATCGCTCGCGTAAAATATCGGCCTCGGAAGTCATGCGGGGAGTCGGGTGTAAGCACTGTTCCACGGCCTCCGCGATGCGCTTACCGCTATCGATGTGGACAAAAGCGTCCTTTAAAAACGACCGATTGTCGATTTCAAGCAAGGGCTGACCGTCGGAATGGTTCAGACGGTCGCACGGTAAATCGTAAACGACGCCGAATTTTTTAAAGGCCAGAAAGTCGAATACCGTGCTTGACGCTTCGCTCAGCACCACGTCGACGGCGTCGTAGTAAGGGGCGATATTGTATTCGTCAAAAGGCAGCAATACGGCATGCCGGTATTTTTTTACCCGTTTCTCAAAAATACGGTGTTGCCGGTGCGGGGCGTATTTTCCCATCCAACTATACGGGTGGAGCTTAATGATCAGGTTATACGGTTTGGTCTGCGTAAAAATATCGTCTTTAATGTCGTACATACATGTGGGTTTATAGGTTGGCGCGAACATAACGGTTTTTTTATCCGGGTTAAGGCCCCAGCGCTTAAGCAGGCCTTCGCGGTCCTTATAGCGTCCCTGAAAATTGAAGTCCAGTTTGGGCAGGCCGATGAGATAAACTTCGTTTTTTCCCAGCGCGGGCGATTTAAGGAGCGAATCGACCCGAAAGCTTCCTTCAACGAAAAGCGTGTATTTGTCGTTGGGTACCCGCGCGAGATTGCGGAAAAGAATGGTTTTAATGCCGGTCCCATGGTTGAGAAAAACAAGCAAGGTTTTGCCGTAATCGGGGGCGTTGCGGAGCGTGTCGCCGGTAATGACGACGTCGAAGCCCTTGGTCTCGGAAGTAAACCGATACCCGAGGTTTTTCCATTTTTCAATGATGGGGGCCTGAAAGGGAAAATCGAAAAAGAAACGGCGTTTTTTTTCCATGTCCAGCGAAAACCAAACGTCGTACTTTTCGTCTTTGAGCAGATGCTCGATGACCGGATCCAGCCCTGCCTTGTGGTAAGCGTAGCCGATCCGAAAAAGAAGCTTGATTTTAGCCATAGGTATGCCTTAGAGCGGCCGCTTTTAATCGCGGCGCTCCATAAAAATAAGAAAAGCGCCCGCGATAACGAGAAAATTATTTCGAGACCGGAAGGCGGCCGACGGCGTGGTCGAGCGCGAAGAGGCTTTGGGTGTATTGGAATTGATTACGCAAATGCCCGAGCTGGGCCTGGGAAAAATCGTTTTCCGCGTCCAAAACGTCAAGGTTGGTGACGACTCCGGCGTCATATTTAAGCCGGGCCAGCTCTAAGGAGCGCTTGGCAAAAGCAATTTGGGCGCGGGAAATGTCGAGTTTTGAAAACGACGCCTCGACGTCGGAGGCGGCCTGAAGCACTTCCGTTTTTATGCGTTCGTCAATGGCGTCCAACGCGGCGATAGAGCCCTCCTCGTTTCGCGCGGCTTCCAATTTATGAAATTTGGCGCGCTTGCCGTCGTAGAGCGGAAGGGAAACTTCCGCTCCCGCCACCACGTTGATTCGCGGGGTCGAAATGTCCGTATTGGGCGGGGCCACGTCGTTGGGGAAGCCGTTTTTAAAACCGGCCGAAGCATGGACGTTAAAATTCGGGAGATTTTCTTTTGAAGTCAAGTCCTTGAGGAGTTTTGCGGATTGTTTCAAATGGAGTGCGGACGCACGTTCGCTCCGACCGCTCAGTGCTGTCGTAAAAAGAGAATCCGTATTGGTCCTGACGGAAAGTGTATCGAAGCCGCCTTTGAGGACAAGGGGCGCTCCCGGCGTAAACCCGAGAAGCTGGCGGAGCGCCGTTCGCTTCTTTGCAAGGTCGGCGGCGATGTCAAGGCGTTGACCTTGAGCAATCGACCGCTGGACCTGCGTTTTCAGCACGTCATATTCCGTTGCGCTGCCCGCCTCGATCTTTTTTTGCACGTCAAGCAAATGACGGTCATATTCGGCGATCCCCTCGTCGGCAACGACGATGCTTTTTTCCTGGAGAACAATGGCGGTAAACAGTTGGAGCACCTGAAAATAAAGATCGGTTTTAACGCCGGTCAATAGGTCCGCGGCCGATTGTTCGCCGGTTTTACTTACTTCAATGGTCATCGACCGTTTGCCGAAATCGTAGAGCGTGTACATCGCGCCGATATGAGCGTCGAAATTATTGTCGGGAAACATGGCGAATTTGGCCATGCCTAAATTAAACGGATACTCCGGGCCAAGGTAAAAATCCGAAACGTCGGCGGAAACCGACGGGTAATTAGCGCTGGTCAAGCTTTGCGTATGGGCGCGGGCCGCTTCCAGTGCTTCTTGCGCTTGGTTTATCGACGGGTGCCGTTTTAATACGATCTCTACCGCTTTGCCAATGGTAAGGGAGTCTTGCTGCGCTAGGGCGCCGGTGGCGATGAGTAGGCCAAGTATGCAATATCTCATATCGTTTTCCTGCTTTTGTTTCTTTTAAGAATGATAATGGGTATGGCGCATGCAAGGGTGCATACGCTGGCGATGAAAAAATCGTCGTTTATGGCATAGACGAAAATTTGCTGGGAAAAATGCGACATTAATAGCGCGGTGCTCTGCGCGGCGGCCGTTTGCACGGAGGAACCCGCGTCTTGAATTGCGTGCATCTGCAGGAGCTGGCGGCTTCGCATGAAAACGGGGGAGGCGCTATTGAGCCCCGCCCCGGAAACGGCCGAATGGAACAGGATGCGCTGCGTTAGCACGGTCTGGAGAATCGCTACCCCGAAACTGCCGCCCACCTGCCGGATGACATTGGTCAGGCCCGAGGCCTGGGCCATTTCATTGCGCTTGATTTCGGTCATGGCAAGCGCTGAAAGCGGCGAAAAAAGCATGCCCATGGCAACGCCCCGCAAATACATGGGAAACATTATTTGGGCGTTTTCGGAAAAAATCGACAAACGCGTATTCAAAAAGAAACTGATTGAAAAAAGGACGATCCCTAAAAGGATCGGGATTTTAGGATTGGTCTTGTCGGAAAAATATCCGGCGATGGGCCCGGTCATTGCCTGCAGGATCCCGACGGGCAGCAGCACGAGTCCCGACTGCAGCGCGGTATATCCCAAAATGTTCTGCAAATAAAGCGGTATTAAAAAAACGCTGCCGAACATGCCGATGCCGAAAATAAAAAGCACGAAATTAGTCAGCCCGAAATTGTAATTGCCCAAGAGCCTGAGCCTGACCAGGGGATATTTTATATTGTTTTCGGTTATCATGAAAATAACGAACCCAATGAGCGAAATAGCAAAACAGAGCACCATAAAATCCGAGGTCCAGCCGCCCGTGTTCCATGCGGCATTGCCGCTGGCGAGGGCGACCAGCAGAAAACTCAGGAAAACCGCCAAGGAAACAAAACCCACGAAATCAAAGGGGTGTTCCTGCTGCGTTTTGTATTCGCGCTGGATGATCCAGGTCGCGAAAAAACACACGATACCCACCGGCACGTTAATGGTAAAAATGAGGTGCCAGTCGAAATTGTCGGCAAGATACCCGCCGATCATGGGGCCCAGGGAAACCGAAGCGGCGGCGGCGATGGACCAGAAGCCCATTGCCATGCCGCGTTTTTGCACGGGAAACTCCCTGAAAATGATGGCCATTCCGATGGGCTGGAGCATGCCGCCGCCCATTCCTTGACCGATGCGCATAATGATGAGCGATTTCTCGTCCCAGGAAATGCCGCACATCAATGAAAAAAACGTAAAAACCGTAAGCCCCACGGCATAAATCCGCTTATAACCGAACCGGTCGGCAAGCCAACCCGTTGTCGGCAGCATGACGGCAAAGGCGAGCATATACGCGGTCAGGATCCACTCCGCCACGTCGATGGAAATGCCGAATGAAGAAATGATCTTGGGAAGCGCCGTGTTGACGATCGTGGAATCGAGCACCACCATGAACGTGCTGATCATGATGTTGGCGAGCACCCACCATTTATACGATTCATGCTCGTGGTGCAGCGAGGGGACGGATTTTACAAAACGTTTTCGCATGGGGCCTATTTCGAATAAATCCGCACGTACGCCGACAGTCCCGGCAGGATTGAAACCGTTGGCGGTGCCATGACAATGGCTATTTTCACCGGAACGCGCTGGGTGATCTTGGTGAAATTGCCCGACGCGTTGCTCACGGGAATTAGAGAGAATTCCGAGGCGGTCGACCTCCCGATGCTTTCCACCTTGCCCGTAATTTCAATTCCGGGATATGCGTCGAGGGAAATCCGGGCGCGTTGGCCGGGTTGAATGGCGCGGAGTTTCGTTTCTTCGTAATTGGCGGTCACCCAAACGTGCTTATTGTCGAACATCGAAAAAACGGCCTGACCGGGCTGGACCACGTCCTGCGCAAGGACCCAGCGTTTGGCAATGACGCCGGAAAACGGGGCGACGATGACCATGTTGTCGATTTGCGTTTTAACGATGCCGAGGTCGGCCTGGGCCGTGGCGATTTGTGCCTGGTCGCGGTCTAGCTGCGCTTCGGCCAGTTTTCGAGCGCTTTCTGCGTGGTTATATTGCTCCTGGGAAACCACCTGGGCCTTGAATTGTTTGTCGATGCGGGCGTAATCGTCGAGCGCCTTTGCCTTGTTGACCGAGGATATTTCGATGCTGCGGGTAAGGAACCGAAGCGAAGCCTCGGCTTTTTTAAGCTGCGCCCGTAAATCGGAATCATCCAGACGAACGAGCGTATCGCCCTTTAAAACCGTGTCGCCCTCGTCGCCCTTTAAAAGGACGATGCGTCCGGGCACTTTCGAACTTATGGTCGACCGATACGCTTCCACGTAGGCGTCGTCGGTGGCAATTGAACCGGTACGCTGCATGTACCAGAACCAGCCGCCGCCCACAAGGACCACGACCAATAAAAACAGGGGAATGAATACGCGTTTGCGTTTGAACATCGGCACTTCGTCGATGGGCTGGTCTTCTATTGGCGCTGAAGGGGGTTTTGAAGGCGGTTGACCTTGTTGGTTCATTTTATATCTCCATTGGTTTTATTTTTTATTCCGTTATTAATTACATGGGCAAAAAGTTTTAATTTAGATTCAAGACGATGGTATTCCGCCTGAGCATCTGAAAATTGGTCCAAAGGGTGCTTGGAATACCGTATTCTAAATCCTTGCAAAAGATGTACCAATAACTCGGCATTTTTCTGGGTCGATTCAATGGCAAATTCCCCGCTCGATTTCCCTTCTTCCATGATCCGTCCCATAAGCCGCAATTCTTCGTGCGAAAAATTTTTAAACAGGTCGCTTATCACCGGCCGCAATTCATCGATGGTTTGACTGTTAAGGATACGCAGGTTGGCCAGTTCATTTAAAAAGGAAAGCTGGTTAAGAATATATTGCTCTAATTTAACGCCTGCGGGAATAGGCTTTTTAAGGATCACTTCAATCCGGGCAATGAATATTTCCTGTTCCCGCGCAATGACGGCCTTAAAAATGTCTTCTTTTGTGGTGAAATAATAGTATAATGACGATTTGCAGAGCCCGATATCGGCTGCGATGTCCTCCATACTGGTCTTTGAAATACCAAAATGTGCAAAGCGCTTTTGCGCGGCATTCAAGATAAGTTGGCGCTTTTCTTCCGAAATTTTAGTGTGCTCTGCGGTCATATTTTTGACTTTTTGACGAAAAAGGTCTAAAATTTAAAATAACTGATCCTGAATAATATTTCAAGTTTAAAAATTATGACGAAATATAGACTTCCGATGCGGGCGATGGTTTTTCAAGCAAAGGATGAGAATTCTGGCTAACGATGCATTCTCAAACCATGCATTGTTTATGTTTGACCGATGGGCATTTATTAAAATAAACCGGGGACATTTTCCAAAATGATAACATAAGGGGAAAGAAGCGCTCACGAATAATGCGGTTCGTACAAACCCGGTTAGGAAAGTTGCCTGAGGATGTTTTTCCAGTCGGGGTCACCGTAAAGTATTTTTTTTATATTCCTCACAAGGGTTCTTTATGGAAAAAAATTGACATGGAACTAAATAATTCCCTCCATGAATTTGATGCCATCTTTGATACCGGCGCGCCAAAAAACTTATAAAGAGCTTAAAGGCCGTTTCAACATCAATAGGCGTATCAAAATTCAACCTGCCTACAGACACTAACCCACAAGGCGGATAAGTCTCTGTACGCAGGAATTATATACGCTGGACGCGTTATAATTCAGCTACAGAGACTAATCGGAGAGCGCATCGATGAATATCCCCGAACAACTGATTAAAGAATTCAATATGCAGCCGTTTCAAGTGATCAACACTCTTGCCTTGTTCGATGAGGGCGGCACAGTGCCGTTTATCGCCCGGTACCGAAAGGAAATGACCGGCAGCCTGGACGAAAACCAAATCCGCGATCTTCAGCACCGCAGCGAATATTACAAGGAACTCGATGAACGGCGTCAAACCATTCTCGATAGCATTCGCGAACAGGGCAAGCTTACGCCCGAGCTTGAAGCGAAAATAACCAATACCCTCTCCAAAACCGAAATCGAAGACCTGTATCTGCCCTTTAAACCAAAACGGACCACCAGGGCCATCAAGGCCAAGGAGGCCGGGCTTGAGCCGCTTGCGACGTGGCTTGTCGAATGCGTCGAAACCACCGGGCTTACCATCGAAAAGGCCGCCGCGTTCGTCAATGTTGGAAAAGGATATGAAACGCCCCAAAAGGCTTTGCAAGGCGCCATGGACATCCTGGCCGAACAACTTTCCGACAACGCCGAAATTCGCAAGCACTTGCGCGAAATGGCCGGAGTCGACGGTCTCATGGTCAGCAGCGTTAAAAAAGAGTTCAAGGAACAAAAAACCAAATTTGAAATGTACTACGATTTCAAGGAAAAAGTCGGGACCTTGCCGTCGCATAGGATTTTAGCTCTGTTTCGCGGGGAGCGGGAAAAGGTTCTGCGGGTGGCGCTTGAAATGCCCGTTGAGAAAGCGCATTCATATCTTGGCGGCATGCTGATTAAGCATCCGGAAAGCATTGCCGAACCTGATTTACAAAACGTAGTCAAGGACGGTTTTGAGCGGTTACTGCTTCCGGCCACCGAAACCGAAGTGCGCATAGCGCTGCGGGAAAAGGCCGAAGCCGAGGCCTTTACCGTGTTCGGCGAAAACCTCCGGGCGCTTTTACTTGCCGCCCCCGCGGGCCGCAAGGCGGTGCTCGGCGTTGATCCGGGGTTTCGCACGGGCTGCAAAGTCGTGGCCGTCGATTCGACCGGTAAATTTCTTGAATATCGCACGATATTTCCGCATGAGCCGCATAAAAAGATCGCGGAGGCCTGCGGCGACATTTTAGAAATGGTCTCCAAACACGGGGTGGCGCTCGTTGCAATCGGCAACGGCACCGCGGGCCGCGAAACCGACGATTTCCTACGCACTGCGCTTGAAACGCTTGCCCCGGAGTTTCGCCCTGTTTCCGTTATGGTCAACGAATCGGGGGCAAGCGTGTATAGCGCCTCGGAGGTCGCCCAACACGAATTTCCCGATTTCGACCTCACCGTGCGCGGGGCGATTTCCATAGCGCGGCGGCTCCAGGACCCCATGGCCGAACTCGTCAAAATCGACCCTAAGGCCATCGGCGTGGGGCAGTATCAGCACGACGTCAATCAGGGAAAGCTCAAGGAGTCGCTTGAGGAGGTCGTTGAAAGCTGCGTCAACCGCGTGGGCGTGGACGTCAATTTGGCCTCGGAGGAGCTCTGCAAGTACGTGGCGGGCATCGGCCGGCTTATGGCCGGACGCATCGTTGCCTATCGTAATGAAAAAGGGGCGTTTTCATCCAGGGACGATTTGAAAAAAATCCCCGGCATGGGGGAGAAGACCTTTCAGCAGGCGGCGGGATTTTTACGCATCCGGGGCGGCGCCAACCCGCTCGACGATTCCGCCGTGCACCCTGAACGTTACCCGGTGGTTGAGGCGATGGCGCGGGCCTTGGGCCTGGCGGTCGGGCAATTGGCGGGCAATTCGGCGGCGCTGCGAGGCATCGACAAAAAACGGTTTGTTTCCGACGACGTGGGGCTTCCTACCATCGAGGACATCATGGCCGAGCTGGAAAAACCGGGACGCGACCCCCGCGCGACATTCACCTATGCGCGCTTCGACTCGGCCATCAGGGAGCTATCGGACCTCAAAGAGGACATGCGCTTGGAAGGTACGGTGACTAACGTCACTAATTTCGGCGCGTTCATCGACATCGGCGTTCACCAGGACGGGCTCGTCCATATTTCCGAGATGGCCGATTCATTCGTCAAGGACCCGAAACAGGTGGTCACGGTAGGCCAGATCGTACAGGTGCGCGTCCTTAAAATCGATAAGGCGCTCAAGAGAATTTCATTGTCCATGAAAAAAAACCCGCGGCTTCGCGGGGGCGGTTTTTGTTGACAGATTGTCCGATTTAGGTTATTATATGATAATATCGCTTCGAACATCAGCCTTGGTTGCGAAAGGACGACGAATATGACGCTAGCTTGGAAAGCGACCTGTATTTCATGTTGTTTCGGCCTGCTCTTTGCCGGGGCGCAGGCGCAAACGATTTCGGGGAAAGTCAGCGATGCGCTGACCAAAACGCCGCTTGCGAATGCCCGTGTGACGGTCGTGGAACTCAAAAAGGAAACACGTACCGATTCGGCCGGTTATTTCAAAGTGGATTCTCTTGACAAGGGAAATTATTCAGTCCGGATCGAAATGGACAAATATCTGCGCCAAACCAAGTCGGTCAAGCTCGCGGCCGCCAAGGGACAGGCAGGCTCAACGGACATCGTTCTCGACGTGGTGCTGTTTGCCGTTTCCTCGAGCGCCGACCAGTCAAACGGACAAATGACCATACAATATTTTTTTCCCGGCCACGCCGACGCCGAAATCGACGTCAGCGACAGCACCGGCAAGGTCGTGCGCACGGTATTCGACCGGTCGCATGCGAGCGGCATGCGGTCGTTTAAGTGGAACGGCGCCGACAACAAAGGCAAGGCGCTTGCGGCGGGAAGGTACGCGTGCAAGATAAAATGCGGTAATTTGCTTTCAATACGCTCCTTGGTTTGGAAGGGCGACGAAAAGGAATAACGGCCGCCCTTAAACCCGATGTTAGGGCGCCGTGGCTTTTTCAAGCATGAAAAGATAGGACAGCGCCTCTTCCCGGTTTTTTCCGCACATTTCTTCGGAAGGTTTCAGCCCCGCGCAAACGGCCGGGCGATTTGGCAAGCGGTAGATTGCGCAGGTGAAATCGGCGGTCAATTGGACGCACCGCTCACCTGCGGGTTTTCCCGAAGGCATTCCGGGAATCGCCGATGAAAGCGACGGGGCGATGCAGCAAGCGCCGCATCCGGGGCGGCAGTCCATTGATCAAGCGTCCTTGTGGGGCCACGGGTAAAGGTTTTCGTATCAATATACACAATGCAAAAAGTATGCGGTAATCGGCCGAAAATTTATTATATTTAGTGTATTCTATGAAACCTATTTTCGAATACCTCGATTACCGGCAGTATCTTAAAGATTATTATCTTGAAAAGAAACGGACGTCGAAATTTTCGTTCCGGGAATTTTCCCGGATGGCGGGGTTTACCTCGCCGGTGTTCATAAAGCTCGTTATCGAGGGAAAGTCGAACCTCAGAATCTCCAGCATCGTCAAACTTTCGCGTGCCATGGGGCTTGTCAAGACGGAGAAGTCGTTCTTCGAGAACCTCGTGTTTTTCGAGCAGGCCAAAAATATCGACGAAAAAATGAAGTATCTCGAAAAGCTCAAAAAATCCACCTCCACTTTAAAATCCTATACGTTGACCGACGAGCATTTCGAGTACTTCAGCCAATGGTATCACGCGGTTGTCAAGGAATTGCTCAACTCAATGGAATTTACGGGGGATTTTGCCGCGCTTGCCGCCATGGTCCACCCGACGGTCAAAGTCGTGGAGGTCGAGGAATCGGTGGCGCTGCTTAAAAGGCTCGGCCTGGTGCGGTGGGACGGGCAGGGGCCGCTTACGGTCACCCGGCAATTCATTTCGACGGCGGGCATTTCGATGCAGGCGCTCGCCGTGAAAAACGTGCAGCGAAAAATGGCGCAGCTTGCCGCCGATTCCCTCGATTCGGTGCCTCCCGAGGAGCGGGACATATCGGGGGTTTCGATCGGGATTTCGGAGGAAGGGTTCAACAAAGCGCGGGAAGAGCTGGCGCGCTGCAGGCAGCGGCTTTTAGAAATCGCCTCGCAGGACGCCCGGAGCGACCGGGTATACCGGGTGAATCTGCATCTTTTTCCGCTCAGCGCCGTTATTCCGGCCGAGCTCAGGGTTTCCGGCAAGCGGGTTTTGCCATGAAACACGCAGCGACGATTACGACCTGTTTCCTTGTGTGCGCGGTGGCGGCGCTGTTCTCGGGGCCTGGTTGCGGCAAATTATCGGTGGTCGGCGGCGGCACCGAAGACATCAACGCCAAAACCGTCGCGGGGGTCATTGTGTATTCAAACGGAAAACCGGCGCCCCAAACCACGGTGCGGCTTTTCCCTTCCCGTTATAATCCGGTCACGGATTCGCTTTTTGCCCATGCGTTCATCGATACGACCGACATAAAAGGCGCGTACCGTTTCGGCAAACTCGACACGGGGACCTATTCGCTGCAAGCGGTGCAAAACCGCGATCGAACGCGCCTTTTGATTGAAAACATCCGCGTTTCTTCAGACAGTTTTTCCGGCCTTTCCGCGGCAGAATTGCAAAAACCCGGCTCAATTAAAATCCTGCTTCCCGTTAACGCCGACCCTCAGGGAGGCTACGTTTACATTCCCGGAACGAACATTTTAAGTTTCGTGCAAAATAAAAGCGGGTTCGCGCAAATCGATTCGGTGCCTGCGGGGCCGGTAAGCGCGCTTTATTACGGCGCCCGCAACATTGCCCCCTATGGCATCTGCTCCAATATAACGGTATTATCGGGGGACAGCGCGACCTTTTCAAGCGGGCCGTGGGCCCATTCAATGAAACTCATTCTTAACACATCGGCTTCCGGGGCGGGCATTGCCGGAAACGTCTTTGGTTTTCCCGTCCTTGTTCGCCTGGCGCAATCCGCTTCCCCGTTCGATTTTTCACAAGCCCAAAGCGGCGGAAGCGACCTTCGGTTTATAAAATCGGACAATTCAATGCTCAACTATGAAATAGAAAATTGGGACTCCGCGCACGGGCAAGCGGCCGTGTGGGTAAACGTGGACACGATTTTTGGCAATAACGCTATGCAGTATATTACGATGTGTTGGGGGAATGCGCTTGCAACAGCGGCCAATTCCAGCGGCGCGGCGGTGTTCGATACCGCCGATAAATTTTCGGGGGTTTGGCATTTGAATGAAAACCCCGCTCAAGGTCAAAATTCGGTTTTAGACCGCACGGTCAATAAATTCAACGCTTCTCCCAATGGCGGAATGAGCGCCGCGAACAGCGTCGACGGCATTATCGGAAAAGCAATGCATTTCAACGGCATCGGTGAGTATTTGATCATAAAGCGTCCGGTCCAGGACGATTTTTCAATAGGTTTTTGGATGAAGGCGGATTCTCTAAGCCCTGTGGGAACGCAGTGGTGGCAGGGCGACGGCTTGGTTGACGGCGACATCAATGCTAGTGAGCCGCAGGACGATTTCGGCGTAACCTATCTCAACAACAAACCCGTGTTCGGGACCTGCTGCCCCGACACGACCTTGCAGGCCTCAAGTGCGGTCAACGACGCGAAATGGCATTATATCGCCGTTACGCGCAACAGATCCAGCGGCCTCAAAACGATATTCGTCGACGGGAAAAGCGCCGGCGTTCAGACTGGAACCACCAACTCGCTGATTGGGCCCGATTCGCTGTGTTTTGCCAAAGTGCTGGCCAATATTACGTATTTCAAAGGGTTTCTGGATGAAATACAAATTTCCGACGTTGCCCGGTCCCCCGATTGGATACTGCTCTCATATATGAACCAGAAGCAGCAAGACGCCCTCATTACATTCCAATCAAAATAGCGTAGGCCGCAACAAGACGGTTAAAGCTTCGGGTTTCCTCTCTTTTATCGTATCATTCGAACAATATAATTGTATCATAGCTATAAAAATAATAAATATATTGTAGTTTATTTTATAATCATATCTACAATAATATAAATATGTTATAAATAATTTAAACAAATAACAAGTATCATAACCAAATAAAATAATAGGCTTTAAAAATAAAATTCATTATATTATTCGCTATACCATGAAACCCATTTTTGAATACATCGATTACCGGCTCTACCTTAAAGATTATTACCTTGAAAAGAAACGGGCGTCCAAGTTTTCTTTCAGGGAATTTTCAAGGATGGCCGGGTTCACCTCGCCGGTATTCATAAAGCTTGTCATTGAGGGAAAGTCTAACCTCGGAAGCTCAAGCATCGTGAAACTGTCCCGGGCCATGGGACTGGTCAAAACCGAAAAGGCGTTTTTCGAGAACCTGGTTTTTTTCGATCAAGCGAAAAACATCGACGAAAAGATGAAGTTTCTCGAAAAACTAAAAAAATCAACCTCGACCTTTAAATCCTATATCTTGACAGACGAACATTTCGAGTATTTCAGCCGATGGTATCATGCGGTGGTCAAGGAATTGCTCGATGTGGCCGAGTTTAGCGGCGACTTTGCGGCCTTGGCGGGCATGGTATACCCTTCCATCAAGGTTTCGGAAGCCGAGGAGTCGGTGGAACTCCTTCGGCGGCTCGGTCTGGTTGAATGGGACGAACAGGGGCCGCTTACGGTCAAGCGTCAATTCATTTCAACCGCCGGTATTTCGATGCAGGCGCTCGCGGTGAAAAACGTGCAGCGGAAAATGGCCCATTTGGCCGCCGACGCCATCGACGGCGTCGCGGCGCAGGAGCGCGATATTTCAGGCGTTTCCATCGGAATTTCGTTGGAAGGGTTCCGTATGGTCCGGGAAGAACTGGCGCGGTGCAGGCAACGGCTCCTGGAAATCGCGGAAAAGGACCCTTACGGCAACCGGGTATACCGGGTAAACTTGCATCTTTTTCCGCTGAGCTCGCCGATAGCGCCGCGGCAAAGAAAATTAAACAAGTAGGTTTCCATGAAAATAACCGCCGTCTTTTTTAAAATCGTCGTTTTCGGGTGCGCGGCGGTTTTGCTCGCCGCGGCAGTTCGCTGTTCCAGGCTGTCGGTTTCCGGGGGCGGCACGGAAGACGTCAATGCTCGGGCCATTGCAGGGGTCATTACCGGCCCAAGCGGCCTACCGGCGGCCGGGACCGAGGTCCGGCTATTTCCTTCCGGGTATAATCCCATTACGGATTCGCTCCTGTTTAAAACATATTCCGACACTACCGATAAAAACGGCGCGTACCGTTTTAACAAATTGGACTCCGGGAGTTATTCGCTGCAAGCCGTCGGCATAATCGACCGGACCAGGCTGCTTATTGAAAACATCAAGGTGTCCCCCGACAGCTTCTCAGGCGTTATGGCCGCCCGCCTGCAAAAGCCCGGCGCCATTAAAATCATGCTACCCGATAATGTCGATCCGCAATCGGGCTATGTGTACGTTCCCGGGACGGACATCAAAACCTTCGTCCATGCCGGCGGGTGCATTGAAATCGATTCGGTCCCGGCAGGCACGATAAGCGCCGTGTATTATGGGGCGCGAAACACGGCGCCCTTCGGCATCGGCGCCGATATAGCGGTCCCGCCGGGAGACAGCGCCGCGTTTTCCAGCGGTCCATGGGCGCATTCCATAAAAGTGCATTTCAATACTACGGGCTCGGGGGCGAATATTTCGGGGAACGTCTACGGATTTCCCGTGCTGGTTAGATTGACTAAGTCGATATTCGATTTTTCGCAGGCGCAAAGCGGCGGCGCGGACGTGCGGTTTCTTAAATCCGACAATACGTTTCTTCCTTATGAAATAGAGGGGTGGGACGCAGCTTCGGGCCGGGCGCAGATATGGGTAAGCGTCGATACGGTCTTCGGTAATTCCGTCGCCCAATACATCACGATGTGCTGGGGAAATCCTCAGGCGGCCCCCACTTCGAGCGGTGCGTCCGTGTTCGACACCGCCAAAGGTTTTGTGGGCGTGTGGCACCTCGATAAAGGCTTGGGCGACGCGACGGCCAATAATAATTCAGGCGTCAATTACGGTACGGTGGATACGGTCGGCATTATCGGAGACTCAAGAAAATTTAGGGGCGCCGATTCAATCCAAATTCCCGGATTAATGGGCTCACCCGCAAACCTCAGCTTAAGCGCCTGGGCGCGGATGGATTCCAACGGCGGAAGCGGCGGGGAAGTCCTTTCCGTCGGCGACGCGGCGTCGTTTCGCATTGACGATACGCGGCCCGGATTTGGGGTGGAAGGCTGTTTCCATCTCTATAACAACGATACGGGGTTCAGCAACATCCCTTCGGGCGTGAGCCTGGCGAAAACCGGATGGCACTCTATCGTATTGACATTCAACAATACCGGCTTGATGCAAACGCTCTACATCGATGGAACGCGCTATGGGCCGACGGCGGGCGTGGGGGGAATCAACTATTCGGGCGTTGGGGTAAATACGCTCATTGGAAAACACGGAAACGGCAAGAACAGTTTTAATTTCATCGGTTGCATAGAAGAAGCGCGCGTCAATAAAACCGCGCTTTCGGCGGATTGGATAACGCTGTGCTATATGAACCAGAAGCCCCAAGACGTCTTCGTGACCGTTGGGCCTTAATGAAGAGCGTCCAAAAGGAAACCGGCGGCCTGCGCGTGTTTGAAAATTCGGCCCGGTTCTGGGACTCTTTGGAAGTGGCGCTCGTAAGCGCCCGTCATAGGCCCGCCGCGGTCCGGTTTTTGTTTCCCCGGTCGGCCAAGTCTTTAGAGGTAAAGATCCACGATATGCGGGGAAACATCATCAGGGGTTTTAAAGTGCCGTCTTTGTGGGGAGGGGCCAATAATCTTAAATGGGACGGCATGGACAACGACGGGACGGCGGTCTTGCCGGGGAATTATGTTGTCAAGGCCGCGGCCCATAACTTCGAACAATCGATCAGGATCGTCATTGAAAAATAATAAAAATTGAAATTTATCGGGGGCGCGTTATCGCGTCCTTAAAAAACATTCTATCAATAAAGGAGGAGGGGTTTGATGAAAAAATTATTGTTCTTTGCAAGTGTTGTTCTGTGTTGTGCACGGTTTTGCGCCATGGCGGACATTATTTCGGGCACCGTAACGGACTCGACGACCGGAAAGCCCTTGGCGCATGCGCGCGTATATACGGATTCAACGAACAAGGTATACACGGATTCTCTGGGGAATTTTTCATTCAATACCGACGGGAGTGTGGGCATTATGGGCCCTAACGCACAGTCGGCGAAACATGTTTCCTGGGAGCCGAATTCGGGGTCGTTTTATTTGACGGGAAATTCGGGAGCAATCGGCATTCAAATCAGAAACATGCAGGGCGCCCTGGTCGGGAAGTTTTCTTCGGGGAATTTAAGCGCCGATTCCCGCATTTCGCCGGCGTCTTTACCGAGGGGAATTTATATGGCCTCCATTACCATTGGCGGGAGGACCACGGTGGGGAAGATAATGAACGTTTGCGGGCCTGCGGCGGCGAACTTCCAAGCGTCTTCCCGATTAAGCGCGCCGGAGCTTGCCAAGCTTTCGGCTGTCAAGGCGACTACCGTGCTTAATTTCCATAAGCTGGCTCACTATGACCTTTCAAAAACCGTGACCGGCCCTCAAACCGGACTCGCGATAAAACTGCAGGAAAATTATACCGATTCCCGCTATGACTATTTATGGGCCGGCGAGTGGCAGGGCGGCGAGGCCGCCGGGACGCAAAAAATGTACATTGTTCGGGGCGGGAAAATCGAATGGACCTACATCGAGAGGATGATGTGCGAATTCGACGACACGTGGATGCGCTCCGATGGGTCAATCGTGGCGTCGGAGCGCCGGGGCGCCCGGGAAATTAGGGGTGAAAAAGACACCAGCACCGTATGGTATATCGCCCAAAATGTCGACGGGGCCGGCCCGCAGGGCGAATTGCACGTTATGCAGCCCATCGGGCCCGATAAGGTTTTTTATATTGTCAACAAAGGAACGTATTCGCTCGGCTATATGGTCGATACGAAAACCAAGGACACGCTGCAACAGTGGAGAATCCCCGGAAACCCGACGAACACCTCCATCCACATGAACTTTCGGCATGCCCGCATTACGAAAAGCGGGACCATGCTCTGCGCGCACATGGACTGGGGTAGGATATGCGAATACGATACGTCGACCATGAAGCTTTTATGGGCCGATTCGACGAACGTCGGCGGCAGCCCCTGGTCGGTCGTTTTGCTGCATAACGGCAATATCCTGGTCGGGGGCAACGGCAGCGGATGGGTGCGCGAACTTACCCGGACGCATCAGCTCGTTATGGATATCAAAATCAGCGCTCTTGCCGGCGTCACTTCCACCGGAAACATCCAGGAAGTTTCCCGACTGTCAAACGGCAATACGATCGCCAGTTCCAATGGAGGAAATCCCGGAATTATGGAGATCAATCAAACCGGGCCTACAACCGGAAAGATCGTTTGGAAACCGACGCTCAATTTGGGTATCGGCACCGATTTTCAGGTTTTAGATCCCGACGAAGGCGTTCCGGAGAACCCGGGAGATCTGGAGCGGTAAAAATTCATCACTACATCAAAACATTGCGGTTGTTTGGTAAAAGTCTCCACCTATCAATCACCCGAAGAAGGACTTTTACCTCAACCGCTCCCTGTATTACTTTAACGATAATGTATGTTATATTATTTGTAAACATTTTAACCAAAAGGCCTTTTTATGAAAAGAAAAGCGTTCGTTTTAACGGCAGTGGCGTTTTTAGGTGTAATCGGATTTGCTCGGCAAGGAACCCTTGCAGCCGCTTCGGTGAACGGAGGTATGCGGATTCTTGCAAAAGAAACCGCCGCAATCCCGGCAACCCGATACGCGGGTATGAAAAAAATAGCCACGGGGGGCCAGGATTATTTAATGGGATTCGCCACGGGCGCGGATAATTCATGGTCGTGCGTCATGGGGCAGCATAAAGTGACCTTTACGCATGATATTTACGTCGACACTACCTTGGTGACGCAGACGGATTTTAATGCGCTTATGGGTTTTAACCCGTCGGGAAATAAAAGCGGTACGATAGGGCTTCCGGTCGATCAGGAAACGTGGTACGACGCCGTACTTTATTGCAACGCCCGGAGCAAACGCGACGGTCTGGATACTGTTTATTCGTATACCGCAAGGACCCTTTCCGGCCAGAATACCACCGCTTTAGCCGGGATTTCGGACACCAATAAGATATTGATTAACGGGTATCGCCTGCCCACCAATGCGGAGCAGGAATATTTAAAAGGAGCCGGAGCATTAACGACATACTATTGGGGTAATGATGCAAGCATAGCAAGCACCTACGCTTGGTATTCCGATAATTCCGGCGGGCAAACGCACCCGGTGGCGCAAAAGAAACCCAATTATTTTGGATTGTACGATATGACGGGCAATTGTTTCCAGTGGGCCGGCGACTGGGACTCAACCTATCTGGTCAAGGACCAAATAGATCCGCGCGGGCCGATGAATGGAACGTTGAAAGATTGCGGCCCGATCAATGCCCCCATGATCGCCCGGTGCGCGGGCGGCGGCTCCTTCAGTAGCGACGCCTCGGCGCATGAGCGAATCCGCTACCATTTTAAGTGGACGCCCAATGGCACCGGAAGTTACATAAGAGAACTCGGCTTCCGATGCGTGGCCACGATCATGAGCACTTCCGTTATTGAAAAAAGCAATTCGCCGGGAATGGCAAAAGCTTGCAATTTTGACAAGATCGTTCGGTTGGCCTCAGGCAACGTCCAACTGAATTTCCAGATCGCTTCCGTTTCTCCGGTTCGTATTACTTGCTATAATGCACTTGGAACGCTTATCGGCTCGGCCGTAATTTCCCATCCTCGCGTGGGCCCAAATGAATTCGTGGTCAAAAGCGGCCTGTCAAGCGGCATGAATTTTATTCGGCTTACCCAAGACGGAAGAACGATAGTGCGAAATATTTTCATCACAAATTGAATAGAGGCGGAAATAAGAGATTAAAACGGGTACCTTAAAGCGTTATGGGGGAGGGCGTATGGAAAATAAGTGGTTGAGCAAAAGTTTTTACGGCGCGGGGCTTGTCGCCATGGTTTGTTGTTTTTTTGCATTCGGGTCGCCGCTCGAAACGACCGCGGCATGGCAAGTGTCCGGCAAGGTGACCGACATTCATGGAAACGCGATCGGCGGCGCGCAGGTGTGTCCTCAGGGAAGCGCCACCGGTTGCGTGACCACGGCGACAAACGGAACGTTCACCATCAGCGGTAACAGCGTGGGCGTGCGGCTCGATCCCTCGGCGCAACCGTCCGACAAGGCGGTCACCCTGGATGTGCGCAAAGGTAAACTGTTCCTGAATACCCCCGGCGTGCTTCGAGGAAAGCTTGAATTGTTTGATGCGAGCGGTTGCCGGTTAGCTGTTGTCAATGACCTGACCCTTGTGCAAGGTCCAAACCGTCTGGATGTCCCTGTATCGCGTTTGGCGTCTACAATGTTGCTGCTTCGGCTTTCCTGCGGAACAATGGAAGCTACTTGGAAAATCGTTTTGGGCAATGCCGGATCGTCGGCGGCGGTGGGAAGCGTCGATCAGCCGCAAGCGCTACGTAAAGTGACCGCGACTTCACTACCGGTAGTTACGGTGGGTAAAACAGGCTATGCATCGCGTAATTATTATGCGACAAGTGCCGCCGACGCGCAGGCATGGGTCCTTCTTGCGGCCTCGGGAGACGACAGCACCTATAAGTTTCAGGGAACGAGCTACCCGGCCACCGCCATCCCGCCGAATGTTTTGTTTGGTCAGGCCAATACTTCCTCGTGCCCCACGGCTTATGCGGGGAAAAAAGTGGGGGAACTTCTCGGTTACGGCGTCAGCAATTGTTGCGGCGCGATAACGTTCAATAACATTTATGCGCCGAAAGACTCCAATTACCTGATAACACTCAGCTATATGTGCGCAGGCGGCGACAATGACGGCGATTCCAATTGCGGCGGCACACTCGGCACTAATGGAGGGCTTGGGTGTCGGCCCGTACAATTCGTGATTAACGGTGATTCGGACAAGGTCGTATTTCAGACGCCTTGTTATGCGAACACCAACTGGTGTCTTGAACATTTTGATTCGACGTCCATACCGCTTAAGGCAGGGTTGAACAGCATTCATCTATGGAGCGCTACCAGCGATTTGCCTGATCTGAGCCGTATAATCATCAAAGACGGAAGAGCGTATTAAGAATAAAAATGAATTGTCATGGCGGAGAACGGGAAACTTAATGACATCCTACTTATAAAAGCGTTCGTAATCGGCACGCGATTTGCAAGGGTCAGAGGTTTACGCTCTAGGTAAATTCAAGACCCTACTCAAGAAAGGATTGGAATAAGCCATGAAATTTAGCCGGTATTTAATTACGGTTGCGGCGTTTTTTGCCCTGTTTTCGGAGACGAGGGCCGTCGATGTAACTAAATGTCAATACGACCTCGCTTGTACCGGTGCAAACACCGCGGAAACGGTTTTAACGCCGAACAACGTGAATGCCGCGACATTCGGCAAACTTTTTACGAAATCCGTTGACGGACAGGTTTATGCCCAACCGCTCTACCTCCAGAATTTTATCATTGGCGGCGGCGTCCATAACGTGGTTTTTATTTGCACGGAGCATAACAGCATTTACGCGTTTGACGCCGATAACGCCGGCGCGGCCGCTTTTTGGCACCGAACGTTGCCCACGCCCGTGACGAGCGTTTTCTCTTGCCAAGACCTCGTGCCTGAAGTGGGCATTACCGCCACCCCGGTCATCGACCGGACCACCGGGGCCCTTTATGTGGAGTCGTCATCCCTTGAAAGCGGAACGTACTATAACAAACTCTATGCGGTTAATCTTGCAAACGGCAATGACTTGGTATCGCCGGTCGCCATCAGCGCCTCGGTTACCGGCTCAGGCAGCGGCAGCACGGGCGGAAAAATAAATTTCGATTCATTCCTTGATTTTTGCCGTCCGGGGCTGCTTCTTTTAAACGGCAAGATATATTTGGGTTTCGGCTCACACTGCGACGACGGCAATTATCACGGATGGCTTATTGCTTATAATGCGAACAATTTGGGCCAGTTCGCGGTCCGGTGCCTGACCCCCAACGGCAGTCAAGGGGCCATCTGGCAGCATGGAGGAGGTTTAAGCAGCGACGGGACGAATATTTTCTGCGTTACGGGCAACGGATCATACAGCGCTTCCGACAGCAGCTACGGCGAGTCGGCGGTGAAGTTCGACGGTAATCTTAAATTCATGAGTTCGTTTACTCCGTACAATTACGTAAGCCTTAACGGTAACGACAATGACCTGTGCAGCAGTTGCATGCTGATTCCCGGCTCAACGGTTTGCACGATGCAAGGAAAGGCCGGGGCAATTTACGTCATGAATCAAACCGATCTCGGCGGGTTTAATTCCTCTTCCGACAATATCGTCCAGAGAATCGACAACGGCTTTGCCAGTGACGGCAGCGGCGGAAATCCGGTTTCGGTTTACTGGAACAATCTTTTTTATCTTTGGGCCGGCTTCGACTATTTACGGGCGTATAGCTTCAACGGTTCAAAGCTTGGGACAACGGAACAATCGTCCTACGCAATCAACCAGATAGAACACGCGGGATCGATATCGGTGTCGGCCGATGGCGTTACCAACGGCATTTTATGGGGCACCAATGTGGGCACCGGACATTTTTACGCTTTCGATGCCGCCAAAGTTTCCACCATGCTTTGGAACGACGGACAGGCGGCCAATTCGCGTGATGCTCTGGGCAGCGGCGTGCAAAAATATGCGCGGCCGACGGTCGTAAACGGGAAAGTTTATCTTGGGACCGTTAACTCGATGGTTGTCTACGGCCTTCTCAATCCAATCGGGATTCGAGAAAGGGCCGCGGGCCGCAGCTTTTCGGAAAGTGTGCGTGTCGTAGGGAAAAATAAACTTGTGTTGGTATTGCCGGGCGAAGGGGAATATTCATTGTCCTTGATCGATATGCGTGGAAGGACGAGGGCGCTTGCGAATGGATTTACTTCAGGCAAAAGAATCGAGCTGGACCTGTCACCCTATGGACTTACGCCCGGAGCGTATTGCGCTATGATCAAATTGTCCTCCGGGCGGCCCTTCATTGCAACCGTGGTTTTGGAGTTGGGAAAATAAAATAAGAATGGCTAGTTGGTTGCTCCTCACGTATGCTTTCTGTTGGTAATATTGATCGCAAAAACAACCTTTCTCATAGACCTCCGTCTCGCTGGTTTGCGCCGTGCCCGACGAAGCCAAGGCGGTTATTTGCCCCGGCTATCGAACGAAACCCAAAAACTTGGCCTCGCCAAGGGCCAAGGGTGGAGTGAAATCAAAGAAATGCGGGCCACCCACAGCTGCCTTCTTTTCGCTATGCAAATTCCCGAGTTTTCTGCGTTTTCATTCTCGATTTTATATAGTTAAAGAATACCCGTAAGAATTGATAGTGCCGTTTTCTTTCCGATAGCGCATACCCCGATCGAAATTGTAAATATACTGATATCTTCATTCATCGCTTTGTTGTAATATCTAAGATGACTATAGGCGAAACCTGTTTCCACTTGAATGCCCAACCCATCCACAATCGGTATCATTATTCCAGTAAAGAGGGGTATCCGGTAGCCGTCCGCAGGGTTCGGTGTGGCTTGTTCTGGCGTGCTGGAATATATACCGGATTGATAGAAATGTGCATATTTTACCCCGGAAAACACGTAAGGAACAACATGAATATTATTCCCATAAGCAAATCCCACCTCCGGACCAATTGCAAAAGTACCCATGTTATAAGAAAAAGTTTCGCCCATAGCACTATATGTTTCAGACTGATTATTCCATGAAAATGCCGGAGATAAAACCAGATATTTGCAGGGAAAGAACCTTATTACCGGAGATAAATTGATCGCTTTTATTGGAGATGATTCGCTTCGATCATATTCAATTCCATAAGAAATCGTCCCGCCCGCCCAAATACTTCCCTGGTCAGTAAAAAATTCACCGCATTTTGCCGGTGAGAAAAATCCAGCCATTAAAGCAATCCCGAGGACAACGGCGTTTCTTTCCTTCATGATACCCCCTCCTTTTTTTAAGTGAAAAATATCAAACCCGCATAATCTCCAAAGTTGTTTAACCGCAAAATGTTGTTTAAAAATGTAATTAAAAAACCCATCAATTTACCCTCGGCCTACCTTTCTTCACATTTTTTTCAGGAGAGGGAAGAAAGGTCTTCCGATTGGCCGAGGATAAAAGATGAGTTTTGTTTATTCCTCTGGCGGATGCTTATTGTTCGCTATAATTGTCCCTCTAGCGATGAAAAAACGCTTTTAAAAACCGAGTACTGGTCGATTTCCACTTTTTTCCGACCCTCGGTTGTCAGCAGGAAAAAACCCGATTTTTTCTTGATAAGCCCCGCTTTAACGGCCTCGCCAAGCACAAGGCTCGTGCATTTTATAAAATCGTCCCGCGACTTATCCGCCAGGGGAAAGAGCTGTTCCAGGCTTGAAAGGATTTCCTCCAATTGGTGAGGCTCGCTCCACAGGCACGTCGTTATAATGGCCGACAGTATTTCGTTTCTTTGGTTGATCAAGGCATTTTCCATAGGTATCACTAACAACATAATTCAAGGCGTTTTCAAAAAAAATGACTATATTTTCACATTTTAAAATCTTACGTGACACAAGCGGGTGGCCGGAGATGTGGTTTTTCGGCACTCCTTAAAAGTAAACCACATCGCGTTTTTTAGGGTTTTTAAAGGGGAGGAAAAACGATGCCGGAAGAGTGTGCCCAGGGCCGGAATCGAACCGGCACAGTATTGCTACCGAGGGATTTTAAGTCCCTTGTGTCTACCTATTCCACCACCCGGGCAAGGACAAGAAAACTACATTTTTATAGGGGAAAAAGCCAGTTATTTATTTTTTGCCCTAAAAGTTAAAAATCTCAAAATACGTTAAAATACGCCCCAAAATCACCCAAAACGGACACTGTCCGGTCTGTGGCATGTACACACTTTAAAAACCAAGCACGACACAAAACATTCACGAATTTTAAAAAGTATTCGTTTTGCAACTAATCCTTGACGGAATCTATATTCACTGATCGCAAAACCTGAAAAAAAGGAAAAATAATGGCTGAAATAATACCGCAAATAGCAATTGAAAGCAGAATCCACTTGATAAGAAATAGAAAAGTGATGCTTGATAGAGACCTTGCGGAACTTTATGGGGTTGAAACAAGAACATTGAATCAATCGGTACGACGCAATTTAGCCCGATTCCCTGTTGATTTTATGTTTCAAATTTCTAAGGATGAGTTTGGGAACTTGAAATCACAAATTGTGACATCAAGTTGGGGCGGCATAAGAAAAATGCCTTATGCTTTTGGTTAGCAAGCCAAGGGCCGTAGGAGGTACTGGAATAAGATTTTCCGGTGGCGCGACAGGAATATCAATTGGTTTAAACAACGGTCCTCAAAACTACTTGCTTGACGCTCCTTTAGGGTTATTATCAACAAATTGGCATAACTATGTAGTTACTTATGATGGCGATTCTGTCAAGCTTTATGCGGATACGATATTAGTTAATGCAGCTCAATATCAGATTGTTTTTATAAACTCAACACAGCCACTTTTTATTGGGCTTGAATCACCTGAACTTGGCGGGCAATTTGAAGGTACAATTGATGATATAAGGATATACAACCGTCCTCTTGCTCAGTCTGAAATCAAGCAGCTATTTACTCCGGCGACAACTAAGATACTTTATCATACACCAAATAGTTTAATGCACGGAATGAAAATTAATATTGACAATAACCGCATTTCCGCTTTATTGCCAAATTTAATTTATGATGGTCAAATGAAAGCGGAAATTATTAATTCTTCCGGCAAACAAATGTATTCATCAATGATTTTGCCACAAAATGGAATTTTAAATTTCTCAGCAACTTCATTCCCAGCGGGTAAATATTTTATTTCGGTCATTGATAAAAACAATAAACCAATGATTTCCCCTTTTACTTTAACAAAATAGAAAATGAAATTATCGTTTGATTCTAATGCTACATGGATAAAAAAATAAATAAAATGCCTATGTATTTAGCTCACATTAATTTTAAATTGGCCATACCCTTTTAAGAACATTAGAGCCTGCAAGCGTTTGCGGGCCTGTAATTGCTGCTATAACCGGAGAAATCGCTGAATTTTG